>Ga0068629_1000355_pt1 | contig 13022 bp, 7 predicted proteins | sample InSIn3gowninarea_FD_77432 | JGI IMG/M metagenome (GOLD analysis project Ga0068629, IMG submission 77432) | Clean room microbial communities from NASA Spacecraft Assembly Facility at Jet Propulsion Laboratory, Pasadena, California, USA -... ...
AATTATGAAATCATTATTGAACATAGGCCCTTTTAGGATGGGATTTCCTATAATACACGCCTTAAATAAATCCTTTTTCTCATGGCTCCATTTAAATTCTATACCCTTTCTTAACAACTTATTGATTGGGAGGGTGATGCAGGCAAAATCTGGAATGAAATGTCTCAGGAAATTAATCTTCCTAAAGAAGGATTGTACTCTTTTTTTTCTAGTAGGCAATGAGAGATTATTTATGGATTTGACCCTATCACAGTTGATGTATGTCCCTTCCTTAGAAATAATATGCCCTATCAATTTTACCTCTGTCACTCTAAGGATTGACTTTTTGGGATTCAAGGATATACCCACTCTCTACACTTTTGAAAGACTTATTGCAAGTGCATTATATGGTTCTAATAGTTTTTGTAGAAGAGTATGAGGTCATCTAAATATACAAATATAGTATTCCATATCAATTCCATGAGCACAAATTCCATTACCCTTTGAAAGGTAGAACCTATGTTAATCAAGTTGAAAAACATTCTTTTGTAAGAAAAGGTGCCCCAGATAATGGTGAGGTTTCTTTTATTTTGATCTCCTTCAGAAACTAGGATTTGGTTATACCCTAAGAAACCATCCAATAGTGAAATCAATTCTAACCTAGTTGCTACTTGTATAAGTTGTTCCATCCTAGGAAAGGGATAGTTATCTTTTAGTGACTCCTTATTGAGGTTTCTATAGTCAATGCAGAGTCATATGGTGCCATTTTTCTTCCTCGTAGAGACCAAATTGGCCACCCAAGATGAATGGAAGATGGGGAAGATGATTCTTTATTTATAAAGTTTTTGTAGCTCATGCCACATCATGTCTCTTATTTTAGGATTGACGACTCTCAACTTTTTCTTGAAAGATTTGATCCCTGACTTCAAAGGGATGACGTGCTAAATAACATATGGGTTGAACACCCTGAGGTTGTTATAGTCATAAGAAAATACATCTTAGTACCCTTAGCAAAGTAAGTGAATGTCATCCTCTTCTTCTTTGGTGCAACACTCTCCAAGGAGAATGTTCTTCAAGGTATCCTCACCCAGAAAGATACATGATCTAGTCTTCTAAGTGGAGAAATTAGACGATTCTTTTTTAGGAGATTTCAATTTGTAGGATTCATGGATGATGAAAAAATATTTAAGTGATATAATCCCCTTGGGAATTTAGTTTTTCCTAAGATAAATGACATCATCTTCATTAGCAACTTCTATGTCTTCCTCAGATGTGTGGCATCAGTTATCATTTTATAAGAAGTATTCACCTAAATTGGAGGCATATTTTGAGGTGATTTGAGCTGACTTGAGGATTGTAGATGCAGCATATTCTTCTTCCATTAATTCCCTCTCTCTAAAATCCTCCTCCTTTATGAACACAAGGCTTGAAGGTTGCTGAGTTTCTAGTTGTAGGTCTATGAACTCCTCTTGCCCCTACATGAACCTCAAGATTTTTTCATCATCATTAAACACCTACCAATGTTCCACATTATCAAGAATGGAGGGCCTCATAACCACCTCAATAGGTAATCATGAGAGAGATTTGGTCACCCTCAATCTCACAAGGGAATCATCCACTGCCAAGGAGTTTGAAAGTAGGTTGTCTTCTATGGGGACATAGTTAATTAAGAAGGTTGTAAAGTTGTCCAGAAGGTGCTAAAGCCTACTTCTATAATTATTTAGTTTAGGATTATTGATAGTATACAAGTCCCTCACCTAGTTAATGATAAGATTTGAATCTCCCTTAACTCAGAGAAGGCTTATTTTCATTTTTATGCCTTTCAGTAGCCTGAGCACCAAGGATTCGTATTCAACCATGTTATTCGTGCACTCAAAATTTAGCCTATAGGAAAAAGTGTACATCGATCCATTGGGTTCCTTAAGAATAATGCTAGCCCTAACTTTGATTTTTATTTGGCTCCATCAAAGCTCATGGTCCATAGTTGTCCCTCATTTTAAGCTCCTGCATAATATTATTCATCTTTAGTTATGGGCAAGCCATGGTCATACTCATCAAACATTATGTAAGTTCCCATGCTCTCTAGGAGATATTTAGTGTGGGTCTCTTAGTCCTCCCTATCATAGATTTTCTCCTTATACTTACCTTCCCTGGGGAGAGTGATAAGGTCTCTATGATGGGGAAAGGCAATGGTATCCATCCTTGAGTTTATAAGTTCCCCTCTAGCATTAATCCATTCTCTTCCAAGAAGCATTCCATACACAGGGTGTATGTCAATAATTACCATAGAAATGACTGTAGATATCTGGGAGTATATTGTTATTTTGACCACCACATCCTTCACCTATTCCACTATAGTCACTATTTTATATTTTATTCCTCTTATCACCTAGTTAGTGCGAGTGCACTGTAGTCCTAATGCCTTCATGACTGCATACGTCATTATGTAATGAGCATCCCATGTATCCATAATGCAATTCTAAAGGACATATTCATGTACCTTCAAAGAGATGTAGAAGGGTGGGATTTGGCTTTTAAAACCCAACACTATAGCTTCGGTAGGCGCTTGATCAAACATCGCATTTAGTTATCCTTCTTTAGCCTGCAGGACTTACAACATCCTCTCCTTTTCCTTGGGTAACCTCATGGTCAGATACAAACTCATGAATGTTGGATACTTATTCATATATTTTAAGATGTCATGATCTATAAAAGAGGATGAATAATCCAATGGGTGTTCTCTCCTCAAGGGAGGCTTAGTAGGTGAGTTATTTCTTGGTGGAGATGTTAAAATTTGGTGAGAAAGATTACGTGGGAGGGATAAGAGAGGGGTATCTTGATCTTAGCCAAGTTTTGCCTTCCCTTTAGTTGCTTGCTACCCTCATCCTCTAAGGTATGGATGTTTCCATTGTGATAGGTTGATTAATTAGAGGATTAATGGTTTTAGGTGGAGAGAGGGTAGGCTCTTGAGACGAGGGTGCTCTTCTTGTGATATCTTTCTTTTTTTTCCTATGGGGAGGAGGCCTCTAGGAAAGTTGTATTATACCATGTGTCCTTTGGGATATGGTATAGAACCTCCTTGTGTTTGAACTACTAGTACTAGCCATCTCTGTGATTAAGGTTTTAATTAAGGATCCTTATGGTTACTTCAGTTAATGGGTTCTCCCTAGTATGGTAATCAATCTCTATTGATGGCCCTTCCTGATACTTGGAGTAAAAGTGGTAAATAAGTCAAGACTATTTCAAACTCAGAGAAAGTGGTGTTAAGAGGGAGCCAATAGTAAGGGTTTGATAAAACCTCTGACTTAAATAGGGGTCATTTCTTTCTATGTAAAATAAATAAAAATGCAGACAAAAAAAACCAAACCTAATATTCACAAAATTATTTGAAGATGTTGGGAATGGGGTTTGGATCAATTCTAAGAAATAAAAGTGGTGGAGAAAAAGATGGACCAAAAATGGCAACTAGGCATAACAATGCGAAGGTAGTAGGATATGGTCTTCAACAAAACACCATGAAAACTTTTCCTAAATAGGAGAGAGAGAGAGCCTTTAGATAGTTTACCACATATTAGTCAATCACCAGACCAACCATAGAGTAAATTATCATTGATCGTATACCTCTTCAACATTCATCAATAAAGCCAAGTGAATCTTGAAGAGTTAATCAAGAAAACATCCAAAAATAAAACACCATGGCATAATCAGAGACGTATGTAAAGAAGAATTTACTCGATGATTTATCTCTGTGTAGTAAAAAAATCTCATTATAAGCATCACAACATCACCATAAATACATACAAGGGAAAATTTAGTGCTACTTCATTATCTTTCTCCAAAACTCTCCCACTATTAGGGCAATTACAGTGGCATATACTGGCCCATATCTAGCTCTACACAATGCTAAAACACCAATAAATCTAATTGCTAAAAATTAATCCTAAAACTTCTTAACCAATAGAAAATGACCCAAAAAATATTGAACCCCCCCCACATCAAAATTTCTCTCTTTTATAAATAGCCGAAAAACCCTTTGAGAATCCCATGTGACTGGTAGTGGATCTTTTCTTGCTAATGATAGTTGTCTCATATGTTTGATTGCTCATGCTTGATTAGAGAAGGGGATCATTATTTATTTACACTCTCTAAGAGTTCCAGGAGATGTGTTGGGCTCTCAAAAATAGGTAGAGACGCCAATCTCTTTCACACTCTCACCTCTTATCTACTAAGTAAAATTGAACCATGTATATCCCACTAGGATATTATCAGATCTCCTTTTACCATCTATCATGACTGGTCATAACCGTGCTATCGCCCATGATCTATTATTTTACCATTTTTTACTAATCACTATAGTAATAGGGGAATATCGTAGGGAGGAGTGATATTTTCTTTAATTACCTAGTGGCTCACTCTCGCATTTTTCTCTATTTCTAATCCACAGTTTCTAGAGGCTAAAAATGACCCACAATACAAGTTTTGAGATGTGACCTAGTGGAGCTAATCTAAAGGATCCTAAGTCCTACCTTGGGCACATAGTTTTACCGTTTAAATGTGATACCTACACATGGCACACTCTTACAAGGTCAAGGCTCACACTATTCACTAAGGTGTCCTTTTCCCTCTTCTTGTTACTCTATCTCTAAGGTGTATCGTGAGATCATGCCATATGGTATGATCTCAATATTCCTTATTTTAATCCCCTGGGGTCCTTCCCCTTTAACTCTTTATGATATCCATGGGCCTATAAGATCGTTACACATGGCCATGTATTAGAGGCTAGGGCTTGCAAGACTCACCAAAATCCTTAAGGCCTCTTATTGCTATGGGGTCAAAATCTTCCTAGGTGATTACATATGGTGTAGTTCTATGATCTTTGCACCCCATAGCCTTTTGAATTCTCCCCAAAGTTTTAAGTCACCATGGAATGGAGGTTGTGAATACTTGACAAGTGGAAAAATCTTAAGGCCCTTTGATCCTGCAATCATTTTTCTAATTTATTGGCCTTAATTTTTTTTGTGAGGGGCAGTGGAGCGAGAGATTGCTAGGTGGCATGATCTTGAGTGATATGACCCTCCAACCTTCTAGGAAGCATTTTTTTCCTTTTGGAATTTGACTTCTATAGTCATGCAAGATCTTGACATGTGGATGTATCTTGTACACCCTAGTCTTGAATCCTTTTGAATTTGTTTTGAGATTTCTAAACCCTACAGGGGAAAGAGAGGACAAACTCTTAACATGTGGCATGATCTCATGCCATTTGAGCTAACACATGGCACAATTTTAGAATTCTACAAACTTGCAACACTTTGAATTTTCTTTGATTTTATTAACTATTGTGGGAGGAAAAGGCTACAGATTCTTGACACATGGCATGGTCTCACACACTGTAGAATTCGTAGCCCTTTTTAAAATTGCACCTTTCCCTTAGATTTTTGTAAGCCTGTGAGCACCTAGGATTATGACACTTGGCAAGATCTCAGACTCCCTACCCCATGACACTTCTTATAATTATTTCTAAGTCTTTTTATCACTATGATGAGGGACACCATGAGGTCTTGACACATGTCACGCTTTCAAGGGGCTTGGGGATCATGGGATTTTTACTAAGTGTTTTAATATTCCTAAGTGGCTATGCGGGGGGCATCACGAGATGTCTCAACATGTTATTATCTCAACCAATGTATCAACAAATTTATAAATATCCACGGCAGGAATTTTTACATATATACACTTATATAGAGAGAACAAAAGGGGGCCTCATGGTCAGCTCCTATGAAGCAAGAATTTTATCCCTATAACACTTAGCCATTTCAGGAATTTTCACCAAGATCACTCTGAGAGATATGTTCTTTGGAAGAACATATATGCAAGAATGGATGTAATATTTAGAGGAATCATACACACTTAAACAAAGGTGAATTAAGATACTAAGGGGATTTATCTAACTTTATGATAATGTTGCTCTATGACTGCAAGCTAAAACTATATATGATCCAAGGTGATATTTCATGATTCCCCCTATATTAACACTTATGTATACCTATGCAGAATGCCTTGTGAATAGGAGTCCTCTTACAGAGACAAATTTTAAGTAGGGAAACTTCCTATATCTTCTTGGGTTTTTTTTTAGGAGTTAAGGAAGAATTTGTATCCTCTTGGTTATGAGGATGAGATTTTTCTCAAGTGGATTCTAGAGGAATATTATGAGCAATATCAAGATATTATGATTCAATTGAATATCAAAATGATATTGAAATATATAGTAGGTCTACATCATAACCTTAGGCATGAGTTGGTGATATTTCCAATTCCTAGCCTACAAGAAGAATATAGGATTAATTCTTAACATTGAATCCAAAAGGAAGGCCTCAATAATTTTATAGGATAAGTCTAATCCAAAGGCCAATTTCACTCCATAATCATCTACCTCTTCTTCTAAGGGAAAGAAGAGATCTTATTTTTATAGGTCAAATAAATGTGGACATTGTGAGAAGGTTGGACATGATGAGGATAAATATTTCAAGCTTCACCTTAAGAAGGCCCTAAGATCATTGCATTAAGGCAATAAGAAATAAAATGAGAATAAACTAGTGGATTTGGTTATTACATCAGATGAGCTAGATCCTACTCTTCCTCTTATCAACACTAAGGATAAGAGTATGGATAGAGAGGGACTCTTAAATTTTAAGATGCAGGTCAAGTAGAAGGTTTTAATAACTATTTTTTATAGCAGTATCTAAAAGAACCTCATATTTTTATATTTTGTTAAAGAACTAGGAATGGAATTTAGGGATCATACAAATCCTTATGAGCTTAGTGGAAAAAATTAAGAGTACTATGATAGGTTACCCACCAGTGCACTTTCATGTTTTCCATCATAGGAAAGTATATGGATGAGATGATGTGTGATGTGGTTCCTATGTATTGTACCAAAATTTTGGTTGGTATACCTTTTCTACATGATAATAAGGCCACTATCATCCCTTATCAAGGGAGATGAGACTTTTTCCATTCACATAGTTCCTACTACTAGAGAACCATAAATTTTGGTGAACAAGGCACAAGCGAAAAGGTTAATGAAGTTTTTTCTTATCATGGTTAGAGGAGGATATTGTGAGTCTCATGTGGAGACTCAAGGTGATATAGTTTCAATAATTGATCACAAGGTAAAGGAAAAATAAGTTAAACATATTTTGGCATATTTTAAGGATGTTTTTAGATCATCTAGTGGCTTACCATATGAGAGATACATATCATATATGATTGATATAGATACAGGGGATTCATTTCCTAATTCAAGATGATATCAATAATCAATGATGGAGAATGATGATATTAAGAGGTAGCTAGCATAATTATTGGAGAAGGGGAACATCAAGCCTATTTCTTCTCCATGTGGTTCTCGAATCTTGGTGGTGCCTAATAAGGATGGTTCTTGGTACATGTCCATAGATTATTATGACATCAAAAATATAACAATGAAGAACTACTATCATCTACCAATGATAGATGATTTATTAGATCAACTACAGGGTTCCAAATATTTTTTTATGATTTCTTTAAAATTGGGATATCACCAAGTGAGGATCAAAGAAGAGGACACAAGGAATATAACCTTAAAGATAAAGAAAGGTATCTATGAGTTGTTAGCCATGCCTTTTGGAGTAACCAATGCACCGATTATATTCATGAGACTTGTGAATGATGTATTTCATCCCTTTTTGTATTATTTTATTATTTTTTATCTAGATGACATCTTGATTTTTAGCTATACACGATAGGATCATATGAGGCACATAGAGTAGGTTATATAGAATCTAAGAAATCATGACTTGCAAGAAAACATAGAGAAGTGTAACTTCACCATGTGTAGCATTTTCTATTTTGGGTTCATCATAGATAAACATGATTTTTTAGTGTATCAGGCTAATATTAAGGTCTTGAGGGATTAGGGGAGACCAAACAATATTCATGAGGTAAGGAGATTCTTGGGGTTAATAAAATTCTATAGGAAGTTTGTGCCATGATTGTTTGAGATCATCTATCTATTATATCAAATCATGAAGGCTATGAAGGCCTTCATTTAGGGTACAAACTATTAGCATATTTTTTACTTGTTGAAGAATCACTTATGCACAACACTAGTACTAGCCATGCCAAATCTATAATTATTTTTGAGGTGGAGGAAGATGCATTAGGGTATGCATTAGGAGAAATTTTGACTCAATAAGATAAACTAGTTGCCTACCATTCAGAGTTATTTTTTGAGATAGTAAAAATATATAGCACCTACCATAAGGAGACTTATGCCATAGTCCAAACTTTGAAGTATTGTAAGTAGTATCTTCTTGGGAATGATACTATCTTTCATCTTAACCATCTTCCACTTTAGCACTTAGAATCCCAATCTAGGTTGGAGGATAGTAGGATCGTTAAATGGATGGGTTATTTACAACATTTTCACATTATCATAACATATAATAAGGGGAGTAATAACATAATGGCATATTTATTGAGTTAACCACCAATGCATTCATTATTGCAGGTTTTGGATTTCTCTTATTTTGGCATTCTAGATTGAAAAGGATTGTATTTTATTAATAATGATTGTTCTACCATAATGTCTTAGTTTAAAAATCCTCTTATGGCTAAAGAGGATTCCTTGAGGTATTATCACCTTAAGGATGGATTTCTCTATAAAATAGGATTATTATGAGGCATTGGAGAAGGCATAATGGAAGTATAAAGAGGCTAGTGACAAGAACAAGGATGATCATAATTTTTAGGTTAGACATAGAGTATGGCTCTATCTACCCAAGGAAAGGTTCAAGGAGAAAGAAAGAAACATTAAACCTCTTTGATATGGGTCATATATCATCACAAAGAAACATGGGGCCACTGCATTTTATTTGGACTTACCACCTTACATGGGAATTCATCCTATATTTAATTTGGATAAGATCAAACTCTATGAGATACCTTACTAGAGGAGATAGAGGAGACACCTCAAAATCTAGATGTAATTATTACAAATTTTGATAATAATTTGGAGGATAAAAAATATTTGAACATCAAACTAAGAAAATAAGGTCTTCTACTTTAGATTCATTCCTTATTGGAAGTAAGTATTAATACTCACACCAAGCCAAGTGGGTTACATTGGAAATATTAAAAAAATATTTTCCACATCTTATGGATAAAGAAATGGGGTCCATTTTTTCCCTAAGGGGAAGGAAGTGATATGGAATCCTAAATAGGAGGGGGATAACACATGGTCCTGTGGGGTCTAATATTATTGATGAGGCTATGACCATAGGGATTCATTGGAGATTTTTTACTATAGAGTTTTTTCTCTCTCTCTCGTTCTCTCACTTTATTTAGCCATGGCATAATAAAGTATCTCATCTAATTTTATATGGTCTAATTCTACTTAATGTATGTGGAAAGCATACTATTGATATTAATATGTCCTTTATTAGTTATTGACTAAAGAATATAAGATTAGTTGGATTAGTGGTAATGTTGTATGGAATATTTTCCAAGGAATCTACTATTTGTAACCAATGATTCTTTTCATATAAAGGATACTTGGGTGTATTCTCATAGGACTATTTGATCACGTTTTATTCTTGATGTATTATTTTCACTTGGAATAGAAAGAGTTATTTTATTGTTCTAAGTCTTGTGAATGATTATTGCTTTGATTTATCTTAGAATATTTGATTGGTTGTGATATATATTGGTAACCAAATCTTCATGTATACATATAATATAAACTAGGATATTTTATAAGTGAATTGGTCCTTTGGTCGATAAGGGAGATCACACCTTTTTCCTAGATGTGATATCTCCTTAACTAAACTAGGGAAGGAACTGATAAATGGAGAGGAAATGTGCCCTTGTCCTATCTATAATAACTCCCTGACTAACCTAGGGAGGAAACTAATAAAGGGAGAGGAAGCACTCCTTTCTCTTGGATGCAATATATCCCTGACTTACCCAAAGAGGAAATTGTTCAAGGGAGAGGAAGAATACAATTCTTCTAGATATAATATCTCCCTAAATAACCTACGGAGGACACCAATCAAGGGAGAGGAAGCATTCTCTTATCTTGGTTATAATATCTCCTTGAACCTAAATTTTTCCTAGGCACATATATGATAAAATAATAAACAATTTCCATCATTTTAATAGTTACAAAAATTATTTGGCTACCTTAAGATAGTTAAACTACCAAGAAAGGTTATGGTAACTGAATGGATTCAAAGGATAAAAAGGAAAAAATAAAGAATAGAAGCAGGAGGATGGACGAAATAAAAATAAAAGGAGAAGGGAGAACAAAACCATTCAGAGAGGGAAGTTGAATAGTTCTACAAGCAATAATAAGTGCAAAAATAAAGAGTGTGAGAGAGTCCTTGTGAGATAGAATAACTCCACACCATTATTTAATATGTGGTATTATGAAAATCTCCATGAGTTTCATCTCAAAACAACAACATATGAAAAATCTAATATAAAATTATTATTTAAGAGAACTTTAATACCATTCTGGAGTTTTATTCTCTAAGAGGGTTTCTCTATTAAAAAAATATATATATCTATGAAAGAATTGATGTGTTTTCAATTTTTGTTTTCTCTTAGTTTTTTTCTAGAATTCAAGTTGTGAGGATTTCATGTAATTTTCAAACACAATTATGTTTTTATTCTCTGATATCTATTTAATAACACTGGGATATTTTGACTCACACACTAAGATATAGATCAGTTGAAAGTGTGCATCCATCCACCTCTGTATACTTGGATGAAATGTAATATTTTGAGATGAATAAACAATTTGAAAGTAAGACATAAAGTTAAATATAATTACATTTAAAACTAAAAAGGAATAATATAAATAGAGATTCACATAAAATTAATATCTACATATTGATCGTGACCTACATATTTGAATTTAATTGATAATGAGTATTATCTGATATAGATATTACACTCTTAAATATTTTTCTTAATCCTTGACTAATATTCTACTAAGCAAGAGGATTGGGAATTATATATTCTCCACACCTAATGCAATAAAGTTATTTCTCAAATAATCTCTATAATTTAGATAGCTATAATTTATGAAGTGACCTATATTATGTAACACAAGTCATGTATCCTCTATTAAAAGGGTTTTAAAATGGAATAGAGGTTGTGAAACCTTTGTTACATAGGTTATATTGTAACCTCTATTATGTAATATATCTACCTCTATTACATAATAGAGGTAGGTTTCTTACGTAGTAGAGTTTACAATGCAATAAAATGTCATAATATATCTCACATTATAACCTATGTTACATAATATACCAACCTCAATTAAGTAGGCTTGTTACATAATAGAGGTCATCTCGTGACCTCTATTACATAACAGAGGTTTTGCAACCTCTATAAAATAGGTTACACAAGTAAACCTATCTTTAATATTATTAAATGTTTATAGAGTTCACATGCCTATATATATATATATATATATTTAATAATATTATATATATTATTATATTTATTATAATATATAATATATTTTATATTATATATTAGTTAGATCATGACTAGTTCCCTTTTTATTATCCTCCATCAAATTAATTTTCACTTTTATTATGATTTTTTAAATTGTTGTTTTTTTCAATTAGATTTTTTCTTAATTGTTGATTTATAAATTAAAAGTTTTATATATTTAATTTTCATTATTTTTCATATGTTAATATTTATCTGTGTGATTTTTTTTTAATGTGTAAACAAAGGTATATATTTAATAATCTATTATTTTTATAACTTACGTCGATAAATTCTATAGAGTATATTAACAAATACAAAGGAGTACATTGGTTCTTAAGTTTTTTATACTGAGACTAATTACACTAATGTAATTAAAAAAAGTGCAAAATTATATTAATAGCTTAATATAGGAAATAATACAAAGAAGAAACACAAGTAACTTAAATTATGAATGTTGTGAAGGAACATATGTGGTTCTCTTATAACCTTGGAAATATATCTAAAATGAATATTCCATGAATATATATGGATGGTATAGAGTACCTTTAGCCTTAAATCTTGAAATTATTTTCTAAAATTAGTTACTCTTCTTATTATATTTATGATATATTCTTACATTGGACTAATGTATAACACACTCTATACTTGATTGAAATTTCAATTTAAATTAGGTATAATATTAATGTTCAAGTATATTACTCTAGTTGTAATTTATTTTTCTATTATTTGTAATAATATGACCACATCATGGAATTTTATTTCTAAATCAATTGTTAAATTGAAATTATCTGAATTAATCGATAATTTATGTCTATTAAATAGTAATTGGTTGTAGGAAGAAAAAAATTAGTCATGGAAAAAATAAATCAATACATTTATTCATTTATTTTTTTATACTTATATGTAGATATTTATGGTGAGTTTCTCTTTCTTATATTATAGGATTAAAAAATATTATCTTCAATAGAGAAATTTGGTGATAAGTTAGACTCAAGAGAAGTGGCATGGGTTAAGAAAAACTAAGGTATTACCCATGATTAAATAAATTAAATAATGTTAGCATTGATATAATGGTTAGATTTTAATACCATTATGGTTCACACATACACACATTTATATAAAAAGTAGGAGTTTTATAAAAACCAATTCATGAAATTAAATATACATAAAATAAATTACAATATGACTACTAATTCATCTTAAATATATTAATAATACTAATAATAAGTTATATATGAATATAAATTAAAAATGAGAATTTAAATATTTTAAACCATACTTAATTGTTATTATATTAATACTTAATTGTGTTAATACTAACTATTGTTAGATCAAATTAATATTAAAGCTTTACCAAATTTTTTAAAAAATAATATATTATAGAAATTATTTTTAATAATTTTTTGTGTGTGTGTGTGTGTGAGAGAGAGAGAGAGAGTATTAAAAATACTATAAAAAATAAAAGACCATCCATCCAATCATCCATATCCAACCACTCATCC
>Ga0068629_1000357_pt1 | contig 12979 bp, 13 predicted proteins | sample InSIn3gowninarea_FD_77432 | JGI IMG/M metagenome (GOLD analysis project Ga0068629, IMG submission 77432) | Clean room microbial communities from NASA Spacecraft Assembly Facility at Jet Propulsion Laboratory, Pasadena, California, USA -... ...
ATCTCATCTTTCTTACCTTCCAAACCCTCTCAACAACCTTATTGTAGCATTGCAAGTCTCCCTGTAGCAATACAGAGGTCCTGTAGAAACTTCTTGTAGCATGCTTGTAGCAACTTGTTTTTCCCTTGTTTTGACCTGTAATTCAAGTTTGACTTACTTTAGAAGTATGTTTACGCCCCATCTTGGACTCCATGATCAAAGATATCACCTAGGCTATTCCATCCCTCATTTTTCCTTCACTACAAGAGAGAATAACATTAGCCTCTTTATCACAGATTTGGAAAAATAGAACATTACTTTATATGAAAGTGTGAATTAGATAGATGATGCATGAAATCTTGAGTTATGTGTTGGTAGAATAATTTCCTATTTATATGTGAATTTGATAGCTAGATGGTTGATTGCAGTTAGTGTAGTTTCCTTTCTGCAGGTAGCATAGCTTTGGTTCTCTTTCATGAACTAATTCAATAGCATTTCCAAGTTGGGAGCATATACAAGTTAGATTTGAAAAGAATTTACTTTTTCACATTAGAGCTAGCTTTTGAATTGCACTTTTAGTAGTTAATTTCCCCCTAATAAAATATATGAATGGTTTTGGAGCCCTAATGATCAAATGACCTAGTCGACGATGGCATGAGTAGAATTCCATCTACCGTGTATATAACATTGTCACCTCGAAGTTTATACGAACCCCAGGTTGATAAATAGAGTTGAGGATCCCATGGGAGTTGCATCACTTTTGGTGAAATACCAGGGCTCACCAACATTATCAAACCAAATATTATAAACCTTAGCATTATAAAACCCAATATTAAAAACCCTATGTTTATTATTGTAAAGTCTAAGACAATAAACCCTTAGGTAAACCATAGGATTTATATTATCAACCCTAGATTTAATATTAAATTAATCATGGTCATTGACAATGGTTGATCATAGTGACTATAGATAACTATGGTTGACAATGGTTTACCATGGTGACCATAGTTAATTATGGCCAATAATAGTCAACCATTTTTATCATAGTTGATGATTGTTGATAGTGGTCAAACTATGATTGACTATACGTGACTATTTTTAAACATAGTTCATTATGTTTTCACTATGGTTAAAATAGTTTGACTATGGTTACCCATGTTCACCATAGAAAGATTGACTATGTTTGACCACGTCATCATCTTCACTATTATTATATATGTAAACATAGGCTTGGCCAAGTTTGATCATGACCAACTATTTAAATATTCACTCTCTATGTTGACTATTAAGGTTTGACTATGTTTATGTGATACGGTTGACTATGCTATTCAACATGGTGGCTATGTTGATTATTGTTGACTACAGTTGATCATGTCAACAATAGTTGACCTTCGTGAACATGTGTTAATGTATATATTATATATAATGAAGACATTATAAACGTGTCTATTAATATGTCATTAATGTAGTAAAGTCCCAGTAGCACAACCGGTTGATAAAGGGTTTCCTTAGTAAGGTGCCATGTGTTCAAACCTCACCAGGCTAATAAGCACGTGCATTGGGGGGAGACATTTGAGTTAAAAAAAAAAAAGAAGAAGAAGAAGAAGAAGAAGAAGAAGATTGAAAATGTCATTAATGTTATATTATAATCTCATCAATCCTATTTAAATATAATGTTATTAATAATACATTTAACATTAATTATGTGTTAAGTAAATATTTTATTAATAATATATTAATATATTGTTATCAATAATATATTTTATATTAAGTAAATATTTTATTAATAATATATTAATATATTGTTATTAATAATATATTTTATATTAATTAACTTTGGAGGACTAGGAACCCAAGATAAGAATAATACTAGGGAATATACTTTGAGAGAATCCAGGTAGGGGGAAATTGTGAGACTGAGGGGAGATCCGGAAGGTGAAAATGGTGACTTAGGGTTTAGTGCAGGTGCATGGTTTTTTCTCAGCGTTTAACCATCATGGTGGGACAGGGTTTTCTCTGTCCCTGCTCTACAACTCACGAGCGCTCTGGATAAGAACCCCCCCTAAATTTACATGTATAATAAATGGGTGAATCTCCATGGTATATAGGAAAAATGGAAGGCGATTTTATGAATAATATGATATGTATATATAATTTTTTGGCGAATTTCTCACCAGGCATGACGAATATTTTACTCAATTATAAAATCTTGTGTTTATTGAATACACAAATGAAATCATTGCACTTCTTTAAAATATCTTTTGAAATCAAAATTACAGAAATTACATATCGATAACCTAGTGGGTGTAGGATAAAATTCACCCGTGCCATTCACAAAAAGCATGAGAAAAAACCTAATAATATATATAAAACCAAGAAAAATTCAAATTCATCACTTCTAGGGACCTCGTAACCACCCTGCCAATACATAAGTATGTTTCTCTTTGCAATTAGAAAAATTACCCAAATTACAATCTGTTTACTCCAGCATATGTTGGAAAGTTATAGAAGGATGACTAGTGCAATCAATCCATTCCTTTTAGCCCTGGATTTGTTTCAATTTAAAACAGAAGTATACAAATATACTTTTCCAATGTCTATGCTTTAACCATTCACCTTAAGATGTTTTTACAATATAATTTCCTAAGTCCATTTAATATCTTCATTATCATAAAAACCAACCCATATCCATCTTAACTCCACATCTACCACTCTTAGGGGGATGAAATCTATTTATCCCTCTGAGCACTTGGTAGACCCAGAATTAAGATGGATCTAAGATGATAGAATTTCCCCTTTAAATATTTTATGCTTACATGAATACCATGGTATTACCATGGGTCAATACCATGAGTTATCATAAACCTAGAGCTTAAAAATTACTATTAGTAATTTATAAAAATTAATAAAATTAATAGTTGATTTTTATTTTATTTTTTATTTTAACCAAGTTAAAATGTTTAACATACATTAAATTACAACATCCATTTTTACTCTTGATCGGATTAAATATTTTTCACTCTATGCTAGTTTTCATATCACGATATTTGATACCTCTCGAGGGTTAGTAGATCTGGAGTAAAGATGGATCTATGCTAGTTTAATTCCCCCATTTAAATAGGCTACATTCTAGGTGAATAGCATGGGTCAATACCATGTGCCATTTTGGTGAATACCATGGGTAAATACCATGTGCCATTTTTGTTAGGGTTAATAATGTTTTTTTGCATGGTATTAATAACAATCTAGTCTATGGTATTTGTCCCATAGTATTTTGCCCATAGGTTTCGCCTAAATATAATGCATTTTTTTAGTGTTGTAAATATAAGGTGACTTATGGAGTAAATATAAAAAAATGTTTTATTTGTTTACCATACCTCTCGTTTATTTATATTTTTATTAATTTACCATACCTCTTTTACAAATATGGTATTTGGTCCATAGGATTCACTTAAATAAAACCTCTTTCTTGAGTCTTCATAAATCGAACGAAGGTTATGGACTAAATATAAAAAGAGGTTTTATTTATTTACCATGTGTCTAGTTTATTTATATTTTTATTTATTTACCATACCTCCACTTTACTTATATTTTTATTTGTTTACACCCTTGCATGTATATAAGGTGACTTATGGAGTAAATATAAAAATATTTTATTTATTTACCATACCTCTCATTTATTTATATTTTTATTAATTTACCATACCTCTTTTATAAATATGGTATTTGGGCCTTTGGCCGATAGGATTCACTTAAATAAAACCTATTCTTGAAAATGGGGGCGAATGGAAGGTTGTAACTCCTAATTTCAAGGGCTAAATTTACCTTTTTTACCCTCTCCCTTAAAATAAGGTGGGCTATTTGAGGTTATTTGTAAAAATGTACTATGATACAAAATATTCATCCACTAAAAATTTAAAACCCCTTAATTTCGCTAAAGGGCGAACATTCGCGCCTAAAATTTTCTATGGCACCCAGCTCCTTTACATTTGGTTTTTTAGTCCTTTTACTGTTCCGATGGTTTTCTTGGTGTTTACAGGGGTTTCTTTGGACTGTCTCTCATTTCCTACTTGCCGCGCAGCTTGACCTTTATTGTGGGTTCCGGCTCTTTCCTGCAGTTTTATCAGGCTCCTCCCTAGCCGCGGGTAGTTTTTATGCTCCGGTTTTCATTAACATTTGTTTCCCCTAGGTGGTTTCTTGGTCCCCCACTGACTCTCCCCCTGGCAGCTGTCAGCTTGTTTTATTCTAGTCAGTTATGGAGGCTAACGTTTTCTCCGTAGTTTCTTAGAGACAAATGCTGGATTGGCCTCAGATCGGAACCACTGTGGATGATTTTCTTACCTTCGAGCATGAACTAGCTTCTGAAGTGGAAGCCCTACCCCCTCTCTCTCAGCAGCATATCCCCTCCATATCGGTTTCTCCTGAAGTAGCGGCGATACATGATTTTGTGGGTCTACATCTGCCAGGGGCACCTTTCTCGCAGGTTTGGGGAGGCAGTGCGACTGGCTCGCAGGCTCTTGGGCCGAGCACTGAACCACAATCTGAAGGGATTGCTTTGAACAAACCCTCGGTTGGGCCCCATTTTGTTCCTAATAGCAGTGCTTCGATTCCTACAGTGCCTCTCGAACAGGGAACCCCCCCAAGCGAAATTTCACAGATATTGGCATCATTTCTGGTTTCTTCGACGACTTACAAGATAAAGGACCTCTGCTGGAGAAAGAACAGGCAGCAGCTGGGGATGGCCCGGAGGATAGGGTGGTGGCAATTATGAACAAGAGATCTTCAGGGCCCTCTAAAAGGAAGAAATGCCTTCCCTCGTGCAACAACAAGCTATTCTTGAAACTTGCCGAAGACACTCAATTCAGTGAGGCAATGGACTCGGCTGAAAGGGTTCTGGTTGGACAGGTTAGAAGCAGGCACTATGGTGTGGAACATTTGCAGAAGTGGACGATGGAGGTCTGGGGACATCACCTGTCAGAACCCCCTCGCATCCAAACCTTTGTGAGGGGTTGGTTTGCTCTTCGTTTCAGGATCATTGCCCAAACTAATTGGGTCCTTACTACTATTTGGCACATTGATCAGGCGCTGGTTCTCTTTCGTAGATGGACCCCGTTGTTCGACCCTGAGATTGAAAAGGCGGGGACTAGACCGGTTTGAGTTTGTCCAGGTATTCCAGTACATTTTTGGTCGGAGCATATTTTTAGACAGATTGGGAACGCCATGGGTAAATTCATCACATATGATGAATCATATATCTCCATAGGCAAAATGGCATATGCCAGGATTTTGGTTCACTTGGACCTCTCAAGTGGACTCTTGGAATACATCAACATCCAATGGGGGGACTCAACTCGGAGACAAATGCTAGATTATGAGGGGGTTCCCTTCAAGTGTAGACACTGCCATAAGGTGGGGCACCTTTTCAAAGACTGCCCACTGCATAAGTGGAGTATTAAGTACTCTGAGAGGCTTTCGCCCCAGATATCACCAGTTCAGGACGCTCTGTCTTAGGGAGACCCCGCCAGAGATGATTTGCCTCGTGCCACCAAGGATTTACACCGTTGTTCTACTCCTCTCTCTGGGAGCACTAGCACAATTTCGAGCCCGGGTCAGCGTTCGGAAAACTTAGCAGAAAACACTCTAAGGAAGTGTGGTCGTCCGCCTTTTCGGCCTCCTCCACCGGCTCCTGGTTCAGCTATGACGACCTCGGGTGATCCTTTTTCTTCAGGGAGTGGAACACTGAGGTTGACTGCCTTTCCAAAGAAGGCACGAACAGGGGGCAAGGCAACTGGTTGATTACGGAGCAGATCGACAGAGCTAGTTACCAGCTCTATCATTGACCATTTATGGACATTATGGTCTAATTTTTGGCTAGTTTTGTATTAGATCTTGTACATATTATTACTACTATGCTATTTATGTTCTGTTCAAGGGCCAATTGGATTGGCACTAACACTCTTTTTTGGTATTATCCCCTTGCGTGGACCAGATAATACATATTTTGTTCTGTCTATGATACTTTTATGAACTCATCCATAGACACTTTTATGAACTCATCTTGGACTATGTTGAGTCTACTGCCCATATTTTTTGGTAGTAGCTTTTTGATAATTTCATCATATTTTGTTCTGTCTATGATACTTTTATGAACTCATCCATAGACACTTTTATGAACTCATCTTGGACTATGTTGGGTCTATTGCCCATATTTTTTGGTAGTAGCTTTTTGATATTTTCATCTTCTGCTCGATGAAAATATTGGCATATGCATATGCATCTACAAAATGTAATTTCTTCCATAAATGAAATTACAAATTTTTCCATGGGGAAAAAAATAATATATTTTATATTAATTATGTATTAACTAAATATGATATTAATAAATCAAACATTAAGAAATAAATGTTTTAATTACTATATTAACTGAAATTATGATTATAAATCCTAATATTAATATTAACACTAATATTAAAACTAAATTTAATATATTAAACTGTAGAAATAATATTATAATGAAAATTAAGATTAATATTATAAACTTAATAATATTATAAGTTCTAAAATTAATACTCTAAATTTAATAATATTAATATTATAAAACCTAATAATATTAATATTACAATATTGGGTTTATTATTAAGAATTAAATTTAATAATATTAATATTAATCTTAATATGTGTAGCTTATTAATTTAACAATCAACCTTGAATTTAACTGAGTAATTTTCTAGCGTAAATTATCAACATTGAAGTTGACCAATTGAGTATTCTAGCCATTTTTCCTTTTAATATTGTGAGATCGTTTCCCTACTTTAAAGTATATAGATGAAGAATAGATCAACCACATTCAAAACTATAATATAAAACTAACTTCTAAAAATAATTTTATTTTTGTATTTCACCTAATTTTTTAACATTCCTTTTTTTATTTTAAAATAAAATAAAAAATTATATACTGTATAGTATGGTTTGATTTTAACTTTTGTCCTAAACATTTTTGCAAGAATATAAAATTATGAAAAACTTAATAATCACTGCATTTTTTGGTTATATAAAAGATAATCCTCAAGCCATCAATTTTTTTGGTTATATAAAAGATAATCCTTAGGCCATCGAATTGTGAAATCTAAAATAAAACATGTGTGCTCCTTTTAAATAAAATATGAAATACCCATGCTGTATACTTCAACTCAAAATACAAATGCACACGCCTTACCACAAATAAATTATGTATTATTTTACTCCTTTGTGGAGCCCCCATAAATTTATGGTATGAAACTATTTGCATTGAGCAACACTGGTTCGTATTGATCATGTGATCATTCGAGAGTCAGAAATAACAATCGCAAAATAGAATACAAAGAGCCATCTCTAAATCAGTCACGTAAACATGCTTAGAATTGAATTTAAACCAATGCAGGTAAACTTGAACTTGATGTTGTTTTCTTTACAACCTAACACATCTCTTATTTAACCATTCATAATCATCGATGCTTATCTTGTATTCTTGCCTACACACATTTTCAAATGTGTGAACTATAATCATGACATCCTGTATCTATTTCAACAGTGCTCTGACAAAGACCGCCATGAAGAGATTTTTCATTGCATTTTCTCTATTTTTCCACTATCAATTTCTGTTTGTAATTTTTCCAATAGTGATTGATTTGTAATTTGGTTAGTATATTGGAAAAACTCAAAAGGAAAATATGAGAAAACATTAGCTTAAATGTCATATAGGCGTTTTTGTCAAAATTATTTTCTCACATATATCAACAAATATGCATACCATATAGATGAAAATTTTCATCGATTACCTCTTCTATCATACATAATGGTTTGTTTTTGTCAAGAGATAGTTGTCCCAAATGTGATTGGAGTTCTTCCGCTTCTATAGCTATAATTTCTCTCCCCCCATATAAATCACCAACATGTTATGAAATCACAAATCATATTTTCAAACAGAAGCTTGTAGCATGCCTACTTAGTTACAAAATATTTAACCAATAAAAAAGGTCCACTACTACATTGTTAGTTTTTTTCTCTCCACTACAACCATTTTCCTTGGCTCCTCGATAAAATGTCTAAATCCCTTTTTGTTGCCTCTTCCTTTGCACATTGAGTGGCAACCTATTTAGGGCCTACATCCACCCTCAATGACCAAATCAAGTCCATGACTACCATTAGGTGTTTCTAGATCAAACATTGCCATTTTTTATTATTCATAATCATTTAATTCTCCGTTGTTAGCATTATGGCTAATGTGTTGCCCTTGTTGGAAACCTACTTAATACATATTTCAACATGGAACTCATGTAGAGTGGTAGAGATGTTACATGTGACATGGACAATGGAATGTGAGTTAAGAGATAGATGGATGGTAAAGGTAATGTTTGAGAAAGTATACTCGGGTCCTAAGAAGAAAGGTCGTGTCCATACGCAGGCCTTGGTAATGAAACTCATGTACATAATCAGAACCATGGTAATCTGGATACCAAGGGTCATTACCATGGTATTGGCCCATAGTAATGAGATCGACAATGGTTATTTGATCACATCAAAGAATACTAATGATATTACCAAGGAATTTTCCTAGGGTATTGGCTAAGGCTAAATTTATATAAGGAGATGGAGATCAAGGCATTAAGTGTGCAAGTAATGGGTTATACATGTGTGATTTTATTTGGAACAAGTGTGCACTAGGAAGAAAGGAGAAGACTCAGATATGAAATATCTAAAAACATGTTGACATATATGCTTGATTGATTTACATTTTGCAAATGTCAAAGTAGCTAATAATGATGAATCTGTAATTATAATGATGTTATGATCTAAATGAATTATTCATAAGTCTGTAGCATTGATAGTAAAGGTTGTGGAGAGTGAAATTGTGTTTGCAGTGAAAGGTTTTAGATATGTAAGTAGGTTTTGTCTCTAGATAGTCACATACATATGCAAATATGTTTTTGTATAGTCGCGTATAAATTCTGCGAATTTATCCATATATTGAGATCTGTATGTGGGTGTTATGCATGGTAGTCATGTACATACACTAATATGCTTCATCTAAGTCACATATATATTCTAGGGTATGCAGTATGGCTTGAAGATAGCTTGAATATGACATTCTAAAATGTGGTCCACAAAGGTGTTGGGGGTTCAAGCCTTCAGTGAGGGAGTCGAAGCTTCGTTCCAGTAGTAGCTAGTAAATTTGTGTAGGGGGCAGGTGCTTCCATTCAGTAGGAGCTAGTAAATGAGATTAGGGGGTTGTAGCTCCCTTCTAGTGGGTGATGGAGAATGAGAGAAGATTGTATCATCCTACAAGTGGGTGCCTACATGCTGGTAAGAGTTTGTGCCAATAAAAGATGTAATTTATTTTTCTTAATAATAAAATAAGAACATAGAGATGGAGACAATGATGGTTTTCTACCACATTGGGTTTCCACCTAAAAATCCAGGTGTTCTCATGTGTTGTTGTATTGCTTATGTGTGATGGTTTATTCTACTCTTATTGTTCATGGTTATTTTTTAATTAATGAATAATGAAATAATTAAGTACTAGTTGAAGATGAATATCTGATTAAACATATAAAAATTAGTTATTTGGATATACACAGTTTTCATTTACCATAGTTGCGTACATACACGAGTTTCATGAATGACAGTATCATGCGAAAATCAGAATATGAAACGATAAGTTAAAGTTAGTTTAAAACACTAGTTCACCCCCTAACCCCCAAATATTTTTCCTAACAATGTATCCAAGCATCACTAAGCAATTGTAGTAGAATCATGATAGTGCAATAAAGCTCTGTTAGCAACTCTTCCTCTTGACCTTATGTCATAAAGGTCAACACACTCTCTCTATAAGTATGAAGATTCACAAGAAATATCAAACATCACAGGCAACAAGATTACAACCAACATCAACAATGACCATAACATACACATCCTCCTCATCATGTTATTAATAATTTCACTAAGTGAAACTCAATCAACATATACATATCCTTCATGAGTTTACCATGTGAAGCCCATGCATATAGAATTAATCAGTAGAATAATCAACATATTCAAACCAAAGTGCAAGATATCATCCATAACTTTACTTCATGCAACTTATGACAACAACATATATCTTCTCATCAATATCAATAAAGCAATGAGTGAATCATAAACTCATCATCATCATCCAACAACATATCATACACATCATCTTCATCAAGTGTACCAAGTAGGATTAACAGCTTCACTAAGTGCAACTCATGCATCATCCATGACTTAATGACAAAATGACAACATATGTATCTTTAGCAATAACAACAACAACAACTATACATAACCAATGATATGTACTCATCATAAACCAACATGCAACAAGAAATTCTCAAGAAACCATAATGCCAACAATGGACCATTTAGAAGCATAGCAAATGCTCCCCATGAACCTGTGCCAACTCTTTATCATTGAATATGATATTATATCCATCTCATTAATCAGAAAATGCATCAAGAATCTTTTCAACAACAACATATAGTATTTTTCAGCTACTCATAAACTCATCATGAAACAAAATCATTCGTAAGTATCATATGGGCATTATTAATAGTCTGCAGTAAACTAATGTCAGTGAAAAAATGCCAATAACCAACTGATAAAAATGTATGAGAGGCTCCCCCTAAATATGTGCCACTGTTTATCCATCACTGAGAAATATATGTGACTGTCTAGACCAAAAACAACGTATACACGTGACTTTCGTTCATGTGATTCACATACAAAAAGTAAAATGTTGAACTTTCATAACCGCAACTCTCCCTGAACATGTCCTTTTTATTTCTTGCTCGCATTCTCTTCATCAATGCAATGTCAATAATATAAGCATCACCAAATGAATATCAAAACAACATAGGGAACCATCTTCAATATATATATGCATAGCTCCCCCTAAGATCATGCATCATTGATCCTGTGGACCTGATAATCATCACTTGTTCTCCATGAGGTTATGTATGTCACATTCACTTCTGCGGCCACTGTTATAAGTATGTTTTTAGGAGAATTTGACTACAGTAGAGGCAATCTTCCCTACATCTTTAACTGATGTTCCTTCTTCCTGCAAATTTGCTTGCAATTTCTAATCATGTGCTGGAACTTATCCCATCTTCTACTTCCATTCCAAATTCTTGACCTGAAATCAATGGCCTTATGCCCAAACGAGTTACAAGAAAAATAATATCCATGAAACCATCCTTTATGCCTAGGGATTGGTTTTGACTTTGATCTAGGAGATTTCCTTTCAGATGTGTGACTTGATTCAATTCTCCTTTGAACAATATTATGTTGGTTTTGTCATCACATTGTGTATGTGAAGCCATGTGATTATATCCAATTCCTTCCTTGATTAGAGGAGAGTGTTTTTCATTAACAATATTCTCTAGATATTCAGATGCCTTTACCGATTTGTTGGTTTTCTCATAATCTTCCCTTTGAGAGTCACAACTTCAAATTCTATTTTTTCACAATGATTTTCCTTTTCTTGAAGTTTCTCTTCAAAGACTTATGTTCCTCTGTTGGTTTCTTCCAATTTCATTCTTAACATGTTTATTTCCTTGACCATACTACTTTCTTTTATTTCTATTTCCTTGTTTGCATTCTTGAGTCTATCAATTTCATTTAATGTTTTCAACAAATCATCATTTTTGCAACTATCTAATTCACTAATTCATTGATCTTTAAGAGACACAAGTAATGGATAATCATGATCTAATTCATCATCCTCATTATTAAAAGAATATTCATTATCACTTTCTTCTAGAGAATCCATAAAACCATCATCACATTCATCTACATATTGTTCTTCAAATGATATAACAGATAATCCTAATCTGATTCATCACCCTCATTACTGGAAGAACATTCACTATCTTCATGAGTATAAAAGTTTTTTCTTACTATCAAAGTTTCTTTTAACATTACTCTTCGGAACATTCTTATCTTTCTCATGATTTCTTTATAACTACATTTAGCGATATAGTGACCTACTCTTCCACATGAAAAACATTTTAAAGGAGGCTTACCTTTGAACCTGTCAGTTCCTACTTGGAGTTTCTTCAAAAAATTTGCTTCTTCTTTGTCCGAAATGTAACTTGTTTCCTTAGGCTCTTCTTTTTATTTCCCTTTATATGTAGTTTTGAAGGTTTCTTCCCTCATATTTGATGTACCCCATTTTCTCATCTCAAAATTTGTTAGGATCCCATGGAGTTTTTAAATAGTGAGACTCTTCAAATGCTGCATTTCTTTAATGGTAAAGACTTTGGAATCAAACTTTGGAGTTAGTGAGCTCAAAATATTTTCAACAATAGTAGCATCCTTTATTACATCACCAATATTTTTCATTGAGTTAACAATCTCGTCTACTCTAAGGAAAAATATTGCAATACTTTCATCATCATGCATTTTAAGAGTCTCATGCTAAATTATAAAAGTTTGAAGTTTAGCACTTTTTACCTTGGTGTAACCTTCATAAATTTGGATAATCTTATCCCACATTACCTTTGCAGTGTTCAGATGCATGACTTTCACGAATTCATAATTACACAGACTTCCCAAGATGCCATTTATAGCCTTTTCATTGGTTTACTATTGTTTCTTCCTTGCAGTATCTATGGGAATGGAATTTGTGTATTAATATCCACCTTCAACAATTTCCCATACATATGCACCAAGTCCCTGCAAAAATGTTTTCATTATGACTTTCCAAACTATAAATTTAGTCCCATTAAACAAGGGTGGCTTAATAGAAAATGCTATTTCTTGACTACTCATCTTAATGGATCTCCCTTTAAGCGATCAATCTTCTTCTGAGGGGCTTGCTTTGATACCAATTGTTAGGAAAAATATTTGGGGGTTAGGGGGTGAACTAGTGTTTTAAACTAACTTTAACTTATCGTTTCATATTCTGATTTTCGCATGATACTGTCATTCATGAAACTCGTG
>Ga0068629_1000358_pt1 | contig 12949 bp, 14 predicted proteins | sample InSIn3gowninarea_FD_77432 | JGI IMG/M metagenome (GOLD analysis project Ga0068629, IMG submission 77432) | Clean room microbial communities from NASA Spacecraft Assembly Facility at Jet Propulsion Laboratory, Pasadena, California, USA -... ...
ATCTATCCATTTAACAATTACAATTAAATACATGAAATAACCATGACATGAACCAGTGATTTAACCATGCTTATAACCAGCATAAAACCATATAAATATCAGAGATATGAAAGCCATCAAATACACATATAAACAAGTGAAAAAGTAATAGAACTTAGTTTTTATTAATCATAGGCAAATCTGACCAGGATCAAGACTTACATGTACCACCCGATTGTAGACATGGCTTAACCAAATCTTTCTTTTAATCAGTCACCTCCGTGCCATATTCCAAGCACAAATGTGGGATCTCATATAACAACCAATCCATGAACAACCAAGGGAATCTAGAGGTTAAATCACCTCCACCATCATCAAACCATGATCACACCAAAACCTGTGCTCCGATCACAACCGAACTGAACTTGGAATGCCATCTGAAATCCATAACTATCCTTGAGGAATTTTTCATCTCCTTGTCTCTTAGGATTTACTGCAATTCAATCCTGAATCATTAGGCCCTAAATTGAGACCAGTCTCTCAGGCTTTACCACAACCCAAACCTAGATCACTAGGCCCTAAACCAAGACTCCTATGTCAGGCTTTACCGTGTATCCCGCCAAAACCGATCAAGGGATTCCTACGCCTTTGGAAATGAAACTTGAGACCACCTTCACACCAAATTACAAAATCCATCTAACAAACCAAAGCTCAAAACCAAGATAAACATTCCAACATACCATGGCATTTGAAAAAAGGCAAGGCTAGGATGAAAACCATTGTCATAACCTGGAAAAACCATGCCACCGACAGCAAGACAATAATACACCAACATGCAAAGCTATGCATGTCCAAACCAACTAGGAAATCACACATGCAAAATGTCACCTGCAAGTATTCCTGCTTAAGCTACCTAATCCTACTCTTCTTCCTTGGTCCTTGCTTCCCTTTCTTTCCCTTTTCTTGCTTTTCCTTTCTTGATCCAAAGCTGGAGTTTAAGTGACCAAGAGTGAGAGACAGAGAGAGATAGAATAACTTGAAGTGACAAAAGGTTACCAACTAATCCTCATAAGCCTTTTTATTAATGAGGCCTTTATTTTCTTCATTTTCCATGATTTTCCTTCAATTTCCTCTTGTTGTCTAGGTAAATCTTCTCTGCAGACAAAGACGATCCCTCTAGCCCAATGAGTGGGACTAGTAACCTATGTGACAATCCACAAGACACTTTCCTAAATTACAATAGAAATGAGAGAAGAGGAAGATGGCCTACCTTGTTCTGATGTTATAACGTCCTCCTATGTTGAAGACCCCAAATAGGCTCAGTCCTACTGCTCATAGCATTTGAATACCTACACAAGGGATCAAAGACACAACAAAGCATATGAATACAAATAGCATAATCGAAAGTAATCCACTTAATAGATCAAGGAGCATTAAGATAAATGATGCATTAACACAAACATTTATGGAAAGTGAACCAACAGTTCTATATATGAATAGAATAAAGGAGGAAGCATTCAACCAAACCTTGATCTCAATAAGCCCTCCTTGAGTGAATGTCCAAGTCCAAGCTCAAGTTCTCCAAGCCAAATGAGTAGCATATAGGCACTATCTTAGCATAAGGGTGCAATAGCTAAAGACCAACCATTTGGAATGGGAGAGGATGAATATATAGGTACGGAAAGGGAATGAGTATATCTCCAAATATAGAAGAAGACCCTCATCTCAAGGAGGTAGCTTATAGGAATAAGACCAAAGGGCCAAGTTGAGAGAACTCGACCTCATCCACGTCGAACAACCTGCAACTCGTCATTCTGGAGGCCTCTATATCACGAAGCTTCTTGTCCTCTTTGGGAAAAATTTCCTTTTAGGGATCATCGTGGGTATCCAAGCCAAAAAGCACACTATCATCACAAGGCTAGTATAGTGCAACTAGCGACTAGCACGGGTTCCCAGTGTCAGGGTATCAATGATGCTAAAATTAGGGTTTTATATCCCTTTTCTTCAGGAAAAGCTCAAGGAATTTTTCAATCAGTGTTTTAGGGAGGATCTGAGCTGCATATTAGAATGGGTGTACTATATGATTTCCAAGTTTCGGGCACTTTGGGGTATGACACAGGGATGTGCAGGAGGTGTGACAAAATACTGTGTAACAGATGCCCCCTAAAGCATGAAGGCAGAATGGGGAGTGATGGCTGAGATGATTTACGAGCTTTTGTAAGGACGAGAACTAACACTGTCAAGAGACCTACACATCAAGGATGCATATACATATATAAATCTTATATCAAAACATGAATCCACTATATGGACGCAGCCATTCAGATAGAAAGGACTATGTGAAAAGATCCACGGCATGGGCGCAAACATCAGAATGAGAAGAATCATCTGTAAATATAAGATCCAAGGTATGGACATAGCCACCTGATATAGAAGGATCACCATCATAAATATAAAGTCCCACGGTATGATCACAGCCATTCGTATAGTAGAAACATGTGTACAATCATGAACAATGCATAACTCCACGCAACTTGATGAGCCCCAGAAATTGGTAATTATATGAGCTCATTTTGCCTCTTATTTCGACTTAATCCACCATTCTCATTAGTTTATTGCATGTTTTTGAATATATTTATGTTGATAGAGTGAATTGGGTTAGTCATTTGCCCATGTAGTCTAATGTGTGCTTTATGCAAATTTTTTGGTCAATTTTGGACAAAGTCAAGGGATTTATGAGCAAATGGCAGCCAAAACTCGAGGAAAACAGGAAAGAGGACTTGTAGGGGGGTGTCTAATTAATTTATGACCCCTTTCCTCAAATCCTCCATCAGCAACTCGGAGCACAAAGGTCCACATTGATGATTCCAAGGGGCAGCCGAGCAAGTAAAGAAGGATTGTTGTTTATCTCCAGTTCTAGGAAGCCGAGCTCCTTGATTTTAGGAGGACTATTGGAGGTCTCCATTTGTATAAATAAGGGGGCTTAGAGCCTTAGTAGTTTAGCCAGTCATTAGTACAATTTCACACTTTTGTGCAGCACATTGTTCAGCTTATTTTTGAGTTCCTTTTGAGAACAGTTCATGTAATGGGACTATTATTTTTGGTAATGAAGATGAAATAGTTTTTGAGCCAGCACTGATCTCTTTCAGAGGGCTGAAGCTCTTGGGTTAGGGCCCAACCCGAGCTTCCTAGCAGCTCTTGCTTTGTACTTATATGCTTTTTCTTCAATTCATGAATTAATTTCTGTTGCATAGATTCATTTTACTTTGTTAGATTAGGTTGCTTTTTATGGTTAGCATAGTTGTTTTTGTATCAAGTTGCTCAAGTAGGTTACTGTAGTGATATAATAAGATTCAAAAAGGCCAACAGCATGCCCTGATCTCCTTTCTCCCTTCCTGGGACTATGATTTGAGGTCAAGGCACTACTGCTGCCACCAAAAACACAGTTTTTGCTCTTCCATGCAACTGCTAGTGTGATACTTTGATTTGGACAGATTGATATTGGTTCAGATTCAGTTGCCTAGATCATTTCCTATTCTTCTACCATAGATCCCTCTACATGCTTTTTTGTTCAAAGGTTACTGTTTAGCATTTTCTGTTTGTAGGTTAGAAATTAGGTCAAGCTAGAGAAATCTTTGTTTTCATGGCATAGTTAGTTCTTTCTTTGATCAGTTTTTGTAAGTAGATATGCAGATCTCTTGTAGGACACCTCAGCTCACTACACATCCATAAAACAGCTAGCACCAGCTCACTTCTCATATATTTCCCAAGTCATTCGCAACATTACGCCAATTTTCCCTAATTTCTGCGTTTTTCTCCATAAGCTTCTTTCTTGCCATTTGAACAAATCCAACCATCATGTTCTTTCTTGATCTTCCTTGGCCAGCTCTAGACACCTCAACACCTTCATCTAGCCTTCAATTACCCTTTCCCATCACTTTTCCACCTTCAAGACTCCAAAAATAGCTCTCAACCTCCTTCTGTAGATCCCCTGCAGCCTCCTGTAGAATTTCCTGTGAGTGATTTTTCGAAGTCCGATCACAATGGAAGTCTTCAGAAGGGTACTATGGGCTTCTTAGGATCTCTCCATACTTTCCTCCACCTCTGCAAGAACCAAGCCCATCTTCCTTCGCCACCAAACCTCTACACAATCACAACCCGATAAATCACAAGTGTAATAATTTCACATACAAACACTCAAAAGCACAAAAAGATGTTTTCTTCTCATTTCTTTTCAAAAGTATCTTGAATAAATGCAATTTACCTTTTCAGTAGTCAATGTCACTCATTTCATTAGTTATGATCTCTTTTCCTACAATAGTAGGGTTAGTGGGTAACTTAGGGTTTGCTAGGGTTTGTGTTACATTTCAGTTTTCCTTCTCTTTCTGCAAGTAGAATAGCCTCTTTAGAGTTAGCTTTCTTTCATCACAGTTAAAAGATTCTTCTAAGAATTCATAGAAGTTAGCTTAAGCTCCTAGCGAACTTGCGCCAGCTGACCAAGTGACAGCCTACAGTAAGAGCTAGTACTTGTGCATACAGCACTGTCGTTTCCCAATTTGTTACGAACTACTGGGTTGATAAGAGTAAAGTAGGAAGCCCCAGGAGTTGCAGCATTATTACTGCAATACTAGTGCTCACCATCTTTTTGGCGCCGTTGCCGGGGAAGCATCAGAGTATTTTGTGATTACTGCTTTTCTTCTATTTTCTACAGCAACATTCTGCTAAGTAGTTTATTTCAGCAAAAGTAGAGTAGTTGTTTCATTTCAATTCTGCAATTTCAATTCTGCAAAAGTAGATTAGGCATTTCCTACTTTCATTTCAATTCTACAATTTCCATTTCAGCAAATGTAGATTAGGCATTTCCTTCTTTCATTTCAATTCTGCAATTTCCATTTCAGCAAACGTAGATTAGCCATTTCCTGCTTTCATTTCAATTCTGCAATTTCCATTTCAACAAAAGTAGATTAGTGATTTCTTGCTTTAATTTCAATTCTGCAAATTCCATTCCAGCAAAGTAGATTATTCATTTCTTTGCTTTCATTTCAATTCTACAATTTCATTTCAGCAAGTTCATTTCAGTGGTTGCAATTTGTTGTTCAATCCATTTCAGTTTTGCAGGTACAAGCAAAAAAAACAAACAAACAAAACAAAAATCACCGAAAAAAGAGATTTCCTTCCATGCCTTGTAGTAACAGAGACAATTCAGGAAAATTCCTACCCAACACCCCCACCACATCACAAAGTCACCCTTCTCTTTTCTTCGGTGGCTGTGGTTCAAAAGAACCTATAGGTGAACCACCAAAGATATATGAAGATCCTATAGCAGAAGAAGAGCGAGAAACCATTCCTCCTAAGACCATGGCTGAAGACAGAAACATTAGAGGAAATGGGGAAAGAGTAGAGGGTACCTTTCCTATCCGAGAGACCAATGGGGACATTAAAATGAAAAACATAAGTCCCTCAGCCTTACCTCACTTCCATGGATTGACCACCGGAGATCCTGATACCTTCTTGATTGACTTTGTTGTTATCTATCAAACCTATGACTATGCAGAAGATGAGCAGAAGTTGAAATTGTTTCCTTCTACCCTCAAGGATGCAGCATTGCGTTGGTTCATGGGTTTACCTGGCAACAGCATCACAACTTGGGCTCAGATGTAGAAAGCCTTTAACAACAAATACTGGGACTACTGTAGGTCAAAGGATATCAAGGAAGAAATCTTCTGAATGACCATGGGAAGCGATGAATCCTTGGAAGATTATGAAGAAAGGTTTCAGCTCAGTTATAAAAGGGCCAGGTGCACACTTAAACCCGAATCTCTGAAGTTGGTCGTGCTCAGAGGGGTCCTGGAAGACCTTCTAGATACCCTCCATTTGTTGGCTGGGGGAGACATCTACCAACTACCTTATGATGACATAAAGACTATGTTTAGAAACCATTCTAGGGCAGCCAGAAAGAGAGGTAGGGGAAGTCAACCTTTAGCCAGTACACCCTCATCCAGTTCATCTCTTAGAGGTGAATTTGAGAATCTGATGGAAGATTTCAAGAATGAGATGAGGCGGACTCTTGCCATGCAAATGGATACCTTGCATATCAAAAGAAAACAAGAGGAAGCAGAGAGGGCTCTGGCCATTTTCTGTCCTAGGTGCACCAGAAGGCATCCTAGGAACGAGTGTCCATTGAACTCTATAGAAGTGTGTTCAGTCTGTGAAGAAGACCATTCCATGAATCAGTGCCCTTCCTTGCCCGGACTTAAAGTTGCATACCAGGGGGCCGAAGGAGCCACTAAACCACTCTATTTCATGAACTAAAGGAGGCCACATGGGCCCAAACCTTACCAGAAGTAGATGCAAGGGACATCCCAGACATATTACAACCCCAATCAAGCCACTTCCATGCCTTCTTGGGGTCCCCCTACTTATCCTTCCTAGTCCACACCCCCTCCTTGGTCATATCCATCTCAATACCATGCTCAACCAGCTACTCATTCGTTTCACTCTTATGCTCAGCCATAACCTCAGTGGAATGCACCTCATCAGGGGTGGAGGCCCCAGTACAACTCTCTTCCAACTCTTTTACCTCCACCACCTGCTCAACCACAACCATTACCTCCCGCTCCTCCAAGGCAACCCCAAATACCTGCTCAACCGAACCCAAACCCAAATAACAGACAGGGACAGCAGGTATATAGTGGGGAAACATCATGCCCAACCTATGCTATGGAGATTCAGGAGATTAACCTACAATCTAGGAAGGTCCTCCCAGATAACCAACCTCCCCCTAAGGAGGATGAGGAAGAAAAAGAGGAAAGTGAACCAAAAGCCATTCCACCCTTTCCCGAGATATTATCTCGAACAACACAGCCTACCTCAGAAGAAATTGAACTTCTGGGAGAATTGAAACAATTATGCGTAATGATACCACTTCTCCAAGCCATAAAGGATGTTCCTATATACAACAATATTATCAAGGAGAAGTGCTTCAGGCACCCCGGCAGGCGCAAGAGAGATGCTCCAACTATCAATGTCATAGGACAATTGTTCGACCTGATGTTGGGGCAAGTAATCTGTCTGAAATATCTAGACCCTGAAAGTCTTGTAGTTGATGTCCACATCAATGGCACCATAATCCCCCATACCCTGATTGATCTAGGGGCTGCCATTAATGTGATGACCAAGGACATTATGCTCAAGCTCAACCTTCAAGGTTCCCTGAGAAAGACCACAACAGTACTTCAGTTAGCATACCGCTCCACCGTGACCCCTGAAGGGATTGTGGAAGATGTAATGGTCTCCATCGATTCTTGGGAGTACCCTGCTGATTTCCTAGTTCTCCAACCAAAGCCAAAGCTCACTGGGTATCCTCTCATCCTGGGAAGACCCTGGTTGGCTACTGCAGATGCCTACATCAGTTGTCGCACTGGGAACATGACAATCAAGAATGGGTACATGTCCAAGCAGCTAGTCCTATATCCTCCTGCCCAACCTTTGTTAGAACATGATTTACCTCTCTGGTTGGAGGAGGAAGATGAGGATGAAGTCTATTCCACTCCACTGTGTGCAGTAGAAGCTACCATGGGGGGCCCATAAACCGAGGATGATCTTATTGAAAACTTAATTCATAATCCACCCCCCAATGTGTTGCCATTAGAAGAGCTGGTGGAAGAAACCCAAGCCAATCCTTTAGTTGATCTCTGTGTGGCTGATTCGACCTCTCTCTGAGTTAAGAATGTGGAATTCAGCCCAGAAAGAACCTTGAAGATCAACTCATCCCTATCCACCTCTTAGGAGAAAGAACAGTGTAGCTTATTAAGAAACCACTTGGACGCTTTTGCTTGGAGCTATAAGGAGATGAAGGGAGTGCACCCTTCAGTCTGTACTGATCACATTTACATTAAGGAAGATTGCAAACCAGTCAAGCAGCCTCAAAGGAGGATGAATCCAGCCCTTAAGGACATTGTCAAAGAAGAACTGCAAAAGTTACTGGATGCAGGATTCATCTACCCTATCTCTGACAACAAATGGGTCTCTCCTTTGGTGCTAGTGCCAAAGAAAAATGGGAAGTGGAGAATCTATGTCGATTATCGGGAACTAAACAAGGCCACCAAGAAGGACCATTTTCCTTTACCTTTCATAAATCAAGTGTTAGATGGCCTAGCGAGGAAGAAGTTTTTCTCCTTCCTAGATGGGTTTAGCGGGTACAACCAGATCCAAATCAGCCTGGAAGACCAAGATAATACCACTTTCACTTGTCCTTGGGGTACCTTTGCATACCGGGTCCTTCCTTTTGGATTGTGCAATGCTTCCGCCACTTTCCAGAGAGCTATATTGAGTATATTTGCTGAACTAGTTCATGATGCAGTGGAAATCTATATGGATGACTTTACCCCTTATGGTTCTAACTCCTAGGAAGCGTTATCTAACCTGGGAAAAGTTTTAGACAAGTGTATTGAAATGAACCTGTCCCTCAGTCCTAAAAAATTTGAATTCCTGATGACTGAATGGACTGTGCTAGGTCATGCAATCTCTCAGCAAGGATTACAAGTGGACCCCAACAAAATTTCCATCATCCAACGGGTCCCACCTCCTCAAAAGGTAAGAGATGTTTGAAGTTTCCTAGGTTTTGTAGGGTATTATAGAAGATTCATTAAGGATTTCAATAAGCTAGCCTCTCCATTGTTTGGTGTTTTTGGAAAAGATGCTGAGTTCATATGGACTGACAACTGTCAAGAGGCTCTGGATACCTTGAAAAGTAAACTGGTGACTGCCCCAATTTTGAGAGGTCCAAACTGGGCCCTACCTTTCCACATTCATGCATATGCCTCAAACAAAGTGATAGGAGAAGCCTTGGGGCAAATTGATGAGAAGCTCCCTTATGCCATATATTTTGTAAGTAAAAACTTGTCGAAGGTAGAATTAAACTACACTGTAACCGAAAAGGAGCTCCTAGCTGTAGTAAACTCCCTAAATAAGTTCAGAAACTACATCACTGGCTATCAAACATTTGTACACATTGATCATGCTACAATTAGGTATTTTATGAACAAACCAGATGTAAATGCTCGTATTATTAGATGGTTGCTTTTATTGCAGCAATTTGATTTAACCATTATTGATAAGCCGAGTAAGGAAAATGTTGTTGTTGATTTTCTATCTAGAATAGATCTGCCTGGAGGTGAAGAAGGAATGGTGGATGATCAAATGCCAGATGAGTACCTATTTGCTATCTCAGTACTCTCTCCATGGTTTGCTGATATAGCAAATTACTTGGTTTCAGCATAGTTTCCGCCACACCTGTCCTCAAAAGAGAAGAGCAAGATCATGAGGAAAAGTGCCCCATTCACCTAGATTGAGGGCAATCTCTTCAAACTTGGCCTAGATCATATTTTGAGGAGATGTGTAAGGGAGGAGGAAGTTTTTGACATTCTCCTAACCTGTCATGATGGGCCCTGTGGGGGCCATTTTGCAGCAAAGAGGACTACCTTCAAAATTCTGCAAGCAGGTTACTATTGGCCCACTCTTCATCAAGATGTAAGGAGATATATCAGCCATTGTGACCGATGTCAAAGGATGGGGAAACCTACTCCAAGGGATGAGATGCCCCTGCAACCTCAAGTGACTTTCGAGTCATTTGAGAAGTGGGGCACGGACTTTGTGGGTCTTGTCAATCCTCCTTCAAAGCAGAAATCTTACATCATTGTGTGCACTGATTATCTGACAAAATGGGCAGAAAAAAAGGTGATCAAGGCAGCAACAGAAGAAAAAGTAGTTGAGTTTTTGAGAGAGAATATATTATATAAGTTTGGATTTCCAAGAGAATTAGCCACAGATCAAGGGAGTCCGTTTACTTCCAATCTGATTGAAGACCTGCTCATATATCACAAAATTAAGGACAGAACTTCCACCCCTTATCATCCGCAAGAAAATGGACAGGTGGAAGTCACTAATAGAGATTTGGAAGGAATTTTGACCAAGGTAGTGAGCAGCAATAGAAAATGTTGGGCAGATCGATGGGTTGAGGCCACCTAGGCCTATAACACCACCTGGAAAACCACCATAGGGTTCACACCTTATGACCTTGTCTATGGGAAGAAATATTTGTTGTCAATAGAATTTGAATATAACACACTAAGGATGGCAGCTCAGTTGGACCTAGATCTTAGCCATGCACAAAAGGAAAGGTTGCTTCAGCTAAATGGATTAGATGAACAGAGATTGCAGGCCCTTCTCCACTCAAAGGTAGTCCAGCTTCAAAACAAAATATGGCATGACAAACACCTCAAAGAGAAACAATTCCAGGAAGAATATTGGGCGTTGTTGTATGATTCAAGGTATAAAGATTTTAAGGGCAAACTGAGGACAAGATGGTTGGGACCGTACACAGTAGAAAAGTGCAATGACAGTGGTTCAGTTTTGATCCAGACCATCGATGAAGAAGCCATCTGCATGCTTGTCAATGGGCATAGGTTGAAAATCTACAGGAAGCCCCTCTCCAAGCAAGAATTCATTGAGAATCTGATTAAAACAGTGTTGGTAGTGGAGAAAGTCTCTGCCTCCACTCCACCCACACCCTAAAAAAAAAAAACAAACAAAAAAAAAGAGAATAAAAGATCCCTGGGTGAAAACCTCCCCTTGGAGGTGCCCAGGGCAAGCAGTGAGGGTGAAAACCTCCTGGAGGCACCCCAACTGTCTCATAAAAAAAAAAGGAGAGAGAGAGAGAGAGAACAGAGAAAAAAAGGAAAAAAATAGAAAACTAACTTTTCTTTGAATGCTTTGAAGATTGCAGGAGGGCCACAGAAGGAAAAGGGACATGGCCAAGCCGAATACACCTCTGATAGATCATTTCTCCATCGCCATTGTCTTTTTCTAGTCCCTGGTCTCACTTGTTATAGAAATTATGCATCATATGGGAAGCTCTGTGCATTCTACAGGAGGCTCCTATAGAAACCACAGAGAGCTCGAAATCAAGTCCAGAAAAGGATCAGAGGGCTAAAAACATGTCCAGAAGACCTGTGGACCTCCCTACCACCATTCATCCTCCTAACTCTCCATTCCATACCTGCACCACTGCATTTCCACTCACTTCTTTCCTCCCTGCATAGAAAATACAAAATCATGTTTCTATTGTTTTTCAAAAAAAAAAATGAAGAATAAATGAGCAGCAACCTGAACTTAGCTCTTACCTAGTGCATGCTAGCTACTTTTCCTTTTCCTTCAGAACCTTCCTCAGCTATCTCTCCAGTCCCTGCTCAAGCTTCAGCCAGAGGTTTTAGAGGGAGAAGCAGTCACAGGAAATCCTGCAGGGTTCCTGTAATAGCTGATCCCCTTAAAAATTGAGCTCCAGAGGCAGGGACAGTGCAGCCACAGATGATAAAACACGTAAGGAACCGGTCCTGATTGAAGATCACCAGCATGAGGTAGCCAAGCCACCAATTTAGAAGCCACGGGCACCAACAGCAGTAGCAATCCATGAATAGAGTGCCAAAGTCTGAGCATGCAACAGCATGGTAGCAACTAACAGGTAAGTGACGAAACCCATTCCTATGTTGCATGAGTATAATTTAGAAACTACATGAACAATTGAGATGGTCTTGATTAAACAAAATCGGTGGCTAGCTAACTAGCCACCCTCGTCCAGTTCAAATAGCGCCTCGTTCAGTTTAAACAGCGCTCAGTGGGTGCAATCAGCACGTGTGTTCAGTCAACTCGGGAAGAAAACTCAAAACAAGTAGTGGTGGCGGCGTATAATGGGAATGATGGAAGTGATTGTGGGCAGGCAGCATGAAGTATCATAATGGCACTGGAGTAGGGACCAACGGTCCGGATGAAGGTAACGTACTCTTCTTGCCACCTCACCTTGTCACCACAGAACACGCCTGTAATCTTCCCATAAGCTTAAGTACGCTGCAGTCGAAGGCTCCACCACCTTTGTTTTCATTTGCATCGATGAGTTCTTAGCTGCAACAACTTACCTACCACCTTCAGAACCTCAAAACAATCGCTCTTTGTCAGTTTCAAAACCCTTCCGCTTATCAAGATCTACCTATAGGAGCAGAAACATAGTCCTACAGGAGCCTTTCTACAGGAAGGCCAGTGAGCAGCTCTGCAGAGGAATATTCAAGATTTTATGCCAAATTCGAGCTTGAAAAGGTAGGCTTAGTAAAACCCACTCTGCATTTCATATATCTACAAAAGGTGGTGGGATCCGAAGCCAAGTATTGAGTTGAAAAGAAAGGAAAAGTGAGAACAGAAGTCTGCCCGTGTTTTTTAGAAATATACACAGCTTCTCCATTTACTTTCTGCACTAAAATTCTATCTCTTTCTCCTCCGTGACACTCTCCTATGTAAAAAGATGATGCATCTCTAGAAAATAAAGCTTGAAGAAAAAAGTGAATTTGCATTGGGTAGCCTGCTTATTTTGTGAAAGAAAAAACATTGTCTTGTATACTCTCTACTTTTTAAGATATTGTTCCCCTCAAACAAATCGAGAAGTAAATTAAGTTTGAGAACAAATTTTGAAGGGAAGGGAAGTTGCAATTCGTTTTTCTTAAAAAAGGAAGAACACGAAAAACTCTCTCTCTAGTTTCAGTAAGAAAACCTCAGTTGTTCTTCTATTCCTGGGTTTGAAATTTGTTGCCTTCCTCCTCACCTGAAACATTCCACCAGTCTCTTAACATCATGACAGGGGGTTTTATGAGGAAGGAGCCTCTAAATTCAACTAAACTGCATGAACACCCAGAAGTGGTAGCCCTCTTTACCAGGGCAAATTGGATGCCTTTCTTTGAAAAATTTCATGGGTATGATGAGGAAGTCATAGAGGAATCTTTATTGTCTTTAAAACCTCACTCAAAAACCCATGCCATAGTCAGTTTCAGGGGTCTAACCATAGAACTTACACTGTAAGTTCTATGGTTAGACCACTGAAACTGACTATGGCATGGGTTTTTGAGTGAGGTTTTAAAGACAATAA
>Ga0068629_1000360_pt1 | contig 12942 bp, 5 predicted proteins | sample InSIn3gowninarea_FD_77432 | JGI IMG/M metagenome (GOLD analysis project Ga0068629, IMG submission 77432) | Clean room microbial communities from NASA Spacecraft Assembly Facility at Jet Propulsion Laboratory, Pasadena, California, USA -... ...
TGCACGAGTTGTGTGGTCTTTGAAGAATTCATAAGTGCATTAACATCGAGCTGTGCAAACTTGGGTCTCGGGGATGCGACGCTCATTTGAGCTTTTATAGGAGGTGTTGAAAATGACAGATCCTTCCCTGTGCGTTCAAACGTCTTGGTAAAGTTTAGTGGAGTTTTCGATTGAAGATCTTCAAGTAGTGTGGTTTCCACTCTGCGGTATGCAGAAGTTTTCTGTAAAGTTGTGTTGCCCCTCTTACTTCGGCTGAGTGCAGAGAGACGGACCTCATCATCCGACTTGGCTTCCTGCTTGTTCATAGCTTGCGCGATTCGACGAGCAGTAGAGGATTGTGGTGCCACAAGAGAAGGGACTCTGTCTTGCTTCTCATGGGCTTCAATACCAGACAGATTATGTGTGCTTTTCTGAATCTGGTTCCTAGCAACACGGCTACTGTCTTGCCGTGTCTGCGCTTCGACGTCTTCAGGCTTTGGTGATTGTAGCTTCGCCTTATCGAGACGACTTTGTAAATCTGCTTTCTCCAAGTTCAATGCTTCTACTTGTTTGGCAAGCTGTTTCGACGCACTACCACCCTCTCGAAGTTCTCTAATCTGCTTCTTCAACTCCCTAATTTCACGAGTAGCCGCACTGCTCCTGTGCAATTTTCGCTCATTATCGTATTCTTCCTTGAGTAGATTGTAGCGATCCTGCAGTTCTATGTTGACACGCTCGTCTTGGTCACTAATGTTCTCGCGTACTTTGATCAAAGCTTTCTCCATGTTGTTTTGCTCCTTTCTGATTCGCTCAACAAGAGAATTGAATTCAAGGAATTTAGATCTCCAATATTGTCCACTACGTGACTTTGGGTCTTCCATATCAACCGTGACATCTGTTCCAGTTGTGCTGTACCCATCATAGAAGGAATCTTCTACTTGCATACAGGACTCCTGCATCTCATCAATCAAATGCTGCAAGTACGTGTTGTTCTTTGAAATACACGCGAGTACTTCTTCAAAACCCTGATCGATGTTCCAAGAAAGAGGTTCAGCAATCAGTCCTTTCCTTTGGCCAGATTGCAAGCTCGACGTGGTTTTCTCCCGCTTCGATGTTCCAAACCGGCTCTGTTTGGCTGATATTTCCGTCGATTTGTTTTCTAGTCTCATAGTCAAGGTCTTGAGTGGATTCGCTCTTCCTGTAGCTTCCCGTGTATCCTTGTCTAGGGCGATCGGAGAATCATTGCCATCGAAACAGTCGCAAAGATCTTCCTCCGTTACTGGCATTTTCGGCGTCCATGGGCTCGGATATTTGCCTGGAATATTGCTTGGCAACCCTGATCGAGAAATCCTTTTTGGTGGAGTTTGCACACTCTTGTGAAAGGTTACGTTGATATTCTTCTTCAATTTTTCCTGTCCAGGAGTCTTCAGGATTCCAACACCCGATGCCGCTATTCCTTGTGTATCATCATTGTCGATGAGTTGTTCTAATTGATATGGCGTTTCTGGCATGATAGCTGCCTTGAACGCATTCATTGCCCATCGATGTACAGGAGTCTCTGGGGCTTGTGACTCTTCAGGTGTTGGGCTGCCGTCATCTGCTACCTCGTGGGAGGTCGTCTTGCGTCTTTTGGCTGAGCGAATGTCGGCCAAGTCCTTGCTGTCTTGCAGAGGAATGTCCTTTTGCTTCTCGTCATCTGAGATCTGTTCTTCCGCTGGAACAGCAAGTTCTAGTGCCTTGTCTCTTGTGACCTTTGCGCAGATACTGGCAACACTGACGATCGGGTATATTGAGTCTGCCTTCTTGCTTACAGTGACTTCAGCCATCGGGAACTCTCTCTGTAACTTTGCTTGATAGGTCTCAGGGATACCAACAGTGTCCACAAAGATCTTTCGAACATTGACTCCTTGATGCAGGACATCTCTGATCAGCTGTATTGTCGTGTCATGGGCCTGAGCATTCAGATTATATGGCACTATCGGCCGTAACATGCCTGCACCGATATCTCGAGCGGACATGACTCGCACAGTCCAGCCAATCTGCTTGTATAAAATATGTGTCTCGTCGCTAATCTTTTGCAACAAGTCTACTCTTGTACTGTGGTCGAGTACTTTTGAGTCCATGAATCCATGGCCTTTGATCTCGTCCGCGTAATCGACCGAGCAATAAGAGACACCATACACCATCGGCCCTAATACCGGTCCTCTGCCAGCCTCGTCCACACCTAGGATGCATTCTATACCGGGCTCTTCCAGAACAGCGGACGGGATAGATGAGAGATATGAGTAAGATCTATCAACGGAGGCGGTAGCACATGTAGTAGAAGGAGGTTGCCAAACCATAGAAAAACAAGGATTAATTCGAAAGCACTCGGCAGCACAACTATACTGCACTAATCAGATGAGAGAGTGTGTCTGAAGCTTATTTTCACGCCCAGAGTCGGTCGCTGAAGCATTACTCCCTGAGCATGAAACTAAGCACTAAAAATAGCAACTGAAATCATTGGACTTGTTCCAGTCAATTTTGGCTGGAAGGGGAGATTTGAGTCAGGTCGCTAAAAGAGGAAATGTCTCCCGTTAGTTTCTTTGTTTACATGCCAGCAGATGAACCCTAACCCTGTTGCCAATCGTTGTCACACGCGTTGAGGGCACGTGACACGCATCGCGGCTGTTGCTGTTTGCTTTCTGTTGCATATGAACCAGAGCATCTTCCATTGGTACATCAGAAACTGAAGATCAATATCGCATTTTGCGCTCGTCGGTCACGCTTCAGTCGCATCTCGGGAGTACTAAACGTCGACTGTAGCTGCCAAGTCATCTAAGCCGACAACGCCGTGATTGAGACACGCGTTCTCACCTGACGACACTCTTTATTGTTGTCGCACAAATCTCGTCTTCGATCAACGCTCAAGAGCCAGTACTACTCACAACGCAGGAGTCGGCAGACGTACTATCATGTCAGGGTCTGCCCGTTACAGTGAAGCCGACCGCCGCGGGCGCAATTCGAATCAAGACGTCACGAACATAGGAGTTGCAAGTCGCAGAATCGGTCTGAGAGTCGAGGGAGCTCGACGTGGCAGTGACGGTTTCGAGAATGAGTCTGCCTTCTTCTCTCCAACGACGACAGCAAAGAAGGTGAACGCGATCACGGATATATCAAGCGCCAAGTCTGTTCGGAGTGCGATAAGAAATAGTGGATCATATGATGCAATGGATCTGGAAGCCAGTACGTCTTCAGAACTGCTATATCACGATAGTCCGGAGACTAACGGCAAAGGCTCAGCCCTCGATGTAGAGACTGCTTTGAGGAGGCGAAGCGAAGGTGAACGCTCACCTAAGAGATCTATAGCCAGACGCTCAAAGTCACCTACCAAGACAAATTTGAACTCACCAGCTTTACGAATACGAAGTACATCTCGACATCCAACATCACCTCCAAAATCAGTACTGAAGTCGCCCAGCAGGCCTTCGAACACCACGAGCACACAGACAGGAAAAATCGCGCGGAAATTGGACTTCAGTCGAGCAGACCCCGGGGAATCTGAGCCCGAAGATATCGACACAAGCATCGCCAAACCAACGGAACAGAGTAAAGGTAGCAGGTCGACAGGGACTACCGAAAAGGAGATATCGAGGGACCGTACCAACATTAGTGATCAAGATGAAATGGCCGAGGCAGGTGCGACACTAGGCAGCGACCATGTCGAAGAAGTATCCCAAGGCGTTCAAGACGAATATCTAGCTGAAGCGTCTCTTCTGGATGAGCCGTTCAATGAATTCATCCAGAGTCCGGAAGAGGTCGACGACCAGGAGTCTCCAGACAGTGCGGCGGAGGAAGAAGCACAACAAAACAAAACTCAAGCAAAATCACCAAAGTCAATTGGAAGAAAGAATTCTATTGCGCCTGAAGACGACAATGAGCTCTCTCAAGAACTGCCAGAGGAGGTCGAACTAGACCCTCCCTCACCAGAAGAAGAAGAGCCTGTGGCCACCAAGCCAGTCGCTCGAAAGACAAAGGCTCGGAGAACGCCTACGCCCGAAGAGGAAGATCCGCCCATTCGAAAGCGAAGCAAGTCGTCAAAGACTGTTAATAAGCAGAATGACAGCGCCAGACAAGCTCGTGCGCGGAGCAGAGATCGAGTCACTCCTCGTCGCTCACTTAGTCCCTCTAGAACGCGTGAACGAAGTGCCCGGACAGCCTCTCCGCAGAGACAGTGGAGAGAGCCAATCAACCACAATGCGACACAAAACAAAGACGATGATGGCGTAAGGAGATCGAGCAGATTCAAGATTGCCCCGCTAGCATTCTGGCGCGGAGAAAAGGTCGTCTATGGTCGTGGCTCACGACGAAAATCGATTGGTGGTACGATAGGCTTGACCCTGCCAGAAGCAAAAGAAATCATACATGTGGAACCCGTCCCTGTGGAAATCGAGCGACGCAGGATCTATAAATCCAGTCGCTCTTCCCGGAAAACGAAGAGGCACCCACACAGAGGAGAAATCAAGGAGGAGTCGGAGAGTGAATCTGATGAAGAAGATGGGCCAGATAACTGGGAGGAGAAAATCACAGTGGAAGCTCCAGTGCGGTCCTTTGAAAATCAGTCTGAACTGGTCAAGAAGATTCTCGCCATACCGGAGACAGCCTACGAACCCCGACCTGTTGTTGGCCAGGGTATCTTTTTCCAAAAGACTCTATCGGAAGAGCCACATTTCGCTGCGGGTGTTCTCGACATACCGACTGGTGCAGCAAAGCCAGTGAAGCCGTCCAAACAAAACACCATGTTCTTCTTCATCTTCACTGGCTATGTTCAGGTGAAGATTCACGACGTCGTGTTTCGCTTAAGGAAGGGAGGTCAATTCACCGTGCCTCGGGGCAACTTTTACGAAATCTTGAATGTGGGCAAGAAGGACGCTCGTTTGTTCTTCTCGCAGAGCACCGATACGCTGGCCAATCACCTCATTGCACATCCCGAACTCGCTTGACAGTAGAGCTGTTCTCCTTTTTCCCTTCGACGGAAGTCTGATCTCTTCTCATAATCCTGTCCGCTTGCGCTCTCTGTACATGTTCAAAAAGTCTAGCAACTGGGTCGACAGATCTTATTTTGTTTTTCACAAAACAGAGAGCAAAAAAAAAGTCATCTCTAGTTTTTGGGTGAGTTTCGAGGTCATTCATGCTACGGGGTCAAAGATTGTATCTTCCATTGCATGCTGTGTATAGGGTCCTTCTTTTAGTATTCCTGTAATACACGAATTTGAATCTAGTAGATGGACTTCATATTTTGCATGAAGTTTTTGTCTAATTCAGGAGGCGGTCATGTTACTCCCTGCTGGTCAATTTTGCTCCCCTCTTTGGCCACGGTGGGAGAAAATCATGCATCGAAATTTGGGCAAGAGGGTTTTTTCTAAAAAAATGTTGATGTTCGTCTATATTTAGGTCCATCAATATCATGTCGTCGTCATCATCTCTTGACGATGTCTCTATGACTGCTACGGGAAAGACCGAGGTGTGCCCTCTATTTCTGCTATCATACAAAAAAGAATGATGTGGCGATACTCGGAAACCTATTGATTCATCCTTCCATTCATCCTTCCATTCATCCCTAGATTCATGCTATCACAAGCCACATGCGACGAACGTTATTGATTGGCGTCTTCGAGAGTGTCGTAACCCGTGGTGCTCTTTCGATCGTCCTGGATGCCGCGCAATTTATCAAAGAGTGAGCCCAAGTCGGTTTTCTTGAGGGAAGAATGGTATTGAGCAAGTTGTTCCTCGTCGGGTGGTTCGGCATGATTCGAGCTGGCTGAGGAGAGACAGCCTTCTTCTTCGTCAAAGAGAGACTGGGATTCGGGTCCTCGAGGGGTGGGTTGCACAGAGTCGTCGCCAAAGAGAGTGTCCATTTCCTCGAGCGCGAGGCCCTTGGTCTCTGGAAAGACAAAGTAGACGACGACAAAGGAGAGGGCGCAGAAGAAGGCGTGAATGAGGTAGACTTTATAGTGGATCGTCTCCTGTAGGATCGGTGTCAGTTCGCCGACAATGTAGTTGAAGAACCAATTCGCCGCGGTCGAGAGTGAGGCTCCCTTGGCTCGGATGCTCAGTGGGAGGATCTCGGGCGGGTAGAGCCAGGGAATGGGACCCCAGGAGTAGCCAAAGGCGGCATTGTAAATCATGACAAAGATGACAACGTAGGTCGGCGTGTACCATTGATCGATGGCGATGAAGTAGGCGATCGAGCAGAGGGAGAAGCACATGAGGATGGCTCCTGATAGCAAGATGATCCGTCGGCCCCATAGATCAATCACATACCAAGGGATGATGGTTGACGCGACATAGATGAGACCGTTGATGCCAGTCATGAGGATCGCGTCTCGGCCGACCCAGCCGGCCTGCTCAAAGACAAGAGGTGCATAGTAGGAAATGACGTTGATTCCGTTCAGTTGCGCGAGGGCCTGGGAGGACATGGCAATGAGGACCCTCTGCTTGTAGCGACGAAACATTTCGGCATATGACCGCTCACCCTCTGCGTGCATGACGAGGACGGCCTCTTTGATCTCTCGATACTCGGCACGCGCCTTGGGATGCTGCGGATCACCACCGCCGTAAAAGTTGCCGAGCACAATCAGACCTTCTTCGTCGTGATCGTGATCGAGGAGCCATCGCGGTGATTCGGAGAGGGCGATGGAGCCTATGGCCAGGATGGCACCCATGATGCACTGCAGCAAGAGCGGGATCCGCCAAGACATGTCGCTCTGTATATATGTACAGGCATAATCGACCCAGACACTGGACGCATATCCGACCACATTTCCCGTAAACTCGATACAGGCCAACTTGCCCCTATTGTGGGCCGGAGAGATTTCACTCTGATAGACTGGCACGATGGTCGACAACATGCCGACCCCCACACCCGAGATGACCCTGCCGACAATCATCATGTAGAAACCGTTTGTGAAGGCCTGAAGGCCTCCCCCAATGACGAAGATGATTGCTCCCCAAAAGATGGTTCGACGTCGACCTAGGATATCACCGATCCGTCCGACTGCCAGGGAACTGACAAGGGCACCAATCTCCAAGACTGCGACCATGGTTCCGACTTCTGCGGACGATGGTTGATTGAAGTAATCTTTGAAGTAGGGTCCCGTGATGATGCCACTCATGACCCCTTGATCGTATCCTGTCAATCATCAACAAAGCCGTCCTCATCTTTGTCGTGGAGAAACCTTACCAAAGAGGAAGACACCGAGACTGACGAAACATGACGTGAAATACAACAACGGCTTGCCCACCAGGAGCCCTTTCTGTTGCAACTCAGTCCCAGCCATCAGATGGAGACTGCCTGAAGAGCGGATCTTGTTTCAAGGAGACCTCTCTGCCTAGTCTCGTGCGACTCCTGTTCCCCACAGTGAGACAGAGTGTGGATGCTGTCAATAGCTTTGTCGGTTCTGTAGCAAGCGATCGTGTGTGCTTCAAGTGAGCTTGTATATGTCTATATCTATGCCTGTTCGCAGAGCATCGTCTGTCAATAGTCTCAATCAGGTCAATCTAGTCTGTGTTCAGCTGGACTTTCTTATTTGCGATTGTTGTTCTCACAAGAGATGATGAGAAGCCTTTTTTAATTTCTACACGCTGTGAGTAAAGGGCAAATTCACTTTTGAGAACTCGATTTCAGTCGAATCTTCCCAGCTGGACAGGGTGGTGAGAGAAGAAGAGGGAGAGGGCATGGAGTAATTAATATGATTCTAACTAATTTGTACGTAGGAACGCGCCTTTTTCCTTTTATGCGATATATAACGTTGGAACGAAAATGCGAGCCTGCAGGAGAGCTCGTTGACAATTTTTGAACATGGCTCACTGATTGAAGTGCTGAAACATGAGAAAGGCAGGATCAGCTTTGGCAGAGATCTCGTTGAGTTTCCATGCGAAATTGACAATCAGAGAGACCATGAGAGCGATGCAGACAAAAATGGGCCCAAGGAAGCTGTCAAAGTGTTCCGGACTGGCAGGGTTAGCAAAGCTACACTCGGGGGTGATGAATCAGGGAAGACGAACCTTCTCGCTCGGATCATGTTGGCACGCTTCGTGTAGATGTAGTATCCCCAGACTGCCATGGCGACAGAGATTAGAGCATAGACAGCGCCCAGATATCGACCACTGTTGGATCGTGCACCATTATAGAGTCCGAGAGACACGGTTGTCAGGAGGAATGCAACGTGCATCCACTTGATGAACGTTCTCTCGTTTGCGAGCCAGACCTTGATTTCCACCTTGACGGGCCCGGAATCCTTGATGAGAGGCCCAGGTTTGCGCACACCAGGAGGTAAGTTATTGAGATTGTAATCATGTTGCTGCGAGCTGCTTCCGAGGAGAACCTGCCCCATGCTTTTCATCTTTCTCACACTACCATAGTTTCGTGTCTGTGAATCTTCGATATCGATTGCAGCTCCCTGCATCGAATCTACCTGATCGGCCACTCTGATGATTTTGCTCTTGGTATTCGTCTGGTCAGAATCGCCACGGCCGGCATTCTTCTTTGCATTCTTCATCGCCTCTGATAAGTTCTTGTCCTCCGGCGACTTTGGCTTGAAGACCATTTTGGGAGGGTAGGAGGAACCCGATTCGACATCATGCTCATCATAGGCAGTCTTTGGATCGCGACGTATATCTTTGTCCGCATCGGGCAGCCAAAAAGGAAGAAGATTAACATGATTTTCAAAGAGGGATGCAACACCGTGTGCAAATTTCGAAAATCTCGGTGCAGGTTTGACAAGGTGGGAGGACGACAGCTCTTCGATCCAGGTAGGCTCAGTATGATTTTGGGTGCGAGTTAACTTGATTTCCAGTAGCCCAAATGGCAATCTGTTGATTTCTCCCTTGTTAATCGATTTGTATGGATAAACTTGGCCTTGCTCGTCGATATCCTGCCTGTGCCAGTGTTCGGGATCTCTGCATGGCCTCTCCTTGTCCAGGGCGTCCTCCCTGATGAGGGCGACATTTGTGTCAAATGTCACCTTGAGCGAATCATCACCAGGTATCTGGAAGGCTGTGCGGGTATAAGAGGCTCTCATGACGGGATGCAAACCCTTCTCGACAATGTCGTTTTGTATCGACTTGGCAAGCTTCTCGAATGTGTCTGGATTGTGCTGCTTCTTGATCTGCTTCTCCATGACGTTCCTGCCATCGATGAAATCTTGAATGTACTTTTCCTTGATCGGAAAGACCTCCGAGACATAATCGGCGTCGTCCTCCCCGGTAGTGATTTCTCGATTGAAGTAGACGAGTGACTTGGCCTTCAGATTTCCGTACCATTGCAGGAAGATGGATTTCGCAGAGTCTTTGTGCTCGAGCTTGTCGAGATACATCTTGAATCGGTCATTGTCAAAGTAGAGCTGCGTGATTGTTGGATCTTCATAGTAACCTGCGTGCTCGGGATCCTTGTCAGTCTGTTCCGTGAATACGAGCACTGGTAATCTTCTGAGGATGAAGGTCTTCACCTCCATGTAATTGTCCGGATGGACCCAGAATTTGTAAGAGGCCTTGGACTCCCGCCCTTCGGCGACATTATCAAAGGCACCAAGGGATTTGGGAAGAGACTTGACAATGCTCGAGTCTGTCCCTGCGCAATCGCGAATCCCGGCATAGAGAGCCGAGAGTCGGTAGAGAAGTGGTGAGTAATTCTCTCTGTTGAAGGGACATGCCTGCAGACGGACCGTGAGTAGGGGTCGAACAGTATATTCCGTGTGCAATTTGTCATGCTTCTTAACAATCTTGATGAAACCGGTGTAGTTGATGCGAGAATATCTCTCGAGCTCCTTGCTCTCTTCCGTCAGCTCGTCAAGACTCCTGAGGAATGACTTGATCTGTCGCTCGTCCACGGCATCCTCCTGCTTCCGTATTTCATCGAGTTCCTTTTCGATCTGTGTGACATCTGCAAGCAAAGCGTCGTATTTCATATTCTGAAAGGAGTAGACATTCTCGAGCTCGCCATCCAATTTCGCAACAAAGGCAGACTCATCATCCTCCGTCCAATCCTCACTAGCCTCGTTCTGTTTCAAGAGCGACTTGAGTTGATCGTACTGAATATACTGCCAGTCTCCGTGCTTACTCTCGGAAAGCGTCTGACCGAATTTCATGGCTCTTGTCTCAGTGCTCTACCACGACAACTGCTACCTCTTCAGCCCAGAACACCAAACTAGAAGCAGAATCGACGACCGTCCTAAAGCACTTCTCCAACCAGAGTCGAGGAGTCCTCTCGTTATCTTTCCCATAGACAAGGACAAATCCATGTGCACGTGTCAGTCAGTTGTCAAGCCAGCCGCAAAGGGCTTACTCAACTGACCAATTAAATGCCGTCATTCAAGCACACCTTGACAGCCAACATGTGATTCCCGTCGGAGCTCTTTTGAGCATCCAGGCATGTGATCTAGTCACGTGACGACATGGAGCTGCTTTTGGAAGGAGCATCTACAAGCAGAGTCCTGTGCAATCGTTCTTCTTCTTCTCCTTCTGATGGTTCTATGGATCTTGCTTAGGGTTCTGGCAAGCATGAGATTTGCTTGTTGTCGAGGTGTTGTCTATTTTGTACAACATGGATAGTGCCGATTGTTCTCCTACCGTAAGCCCCCTCCACATAGGGTGCTTCAGCTCGAGACCTTGGCAGATCTAGACGCACTTGCCCTTGTTCTTGGAGTTGTCGTCTTGGAATTGGATTGTGCGGGAGTCGTCACCTGCTCTCTGGCAAAGTTCTTGTATGGAAGGACGGTGGAAGTTGGTTGATCCAGAAGATCGGCGTCTTCATTGTCAAACTCAAGGACTGTCCGTTGTGAGCTGACCTGCGAGGAGACGTCTGCGTTTGTCGAGTGTCTCGGTCGCGTGGCCTTTTGCATGGCATCGACAGCCTGCATGACGGTCTCCCGCCTCCATCTCCAGTCATCACTCGACTCTGCCACACGCGTCAGGGTGCTGCTGAGATCGACAATGTTGGAGTGGAGTTGCTTCAGTTGATCGTTCGTATCACGATAGGTTTTGGTGAGGATTGCGCGCAGGTCGTCAATGACCCTGACGGGATACGTCCGCGCCCCTGGTTCTTGCTCTTCTCCAGTCTCTATGCCGAGACTCTTGGTGAGACTGTCGATGTATTCCTGATGCTGATCCAGGTAATCCCTGATCTTGAGCATGGCACTCTGATGCCTTGCAAGCAACTGTTCCGTATGTTCCATGCGACTTTCCCACTCCTTGACATCCACAGGGGCTTGAGCTGTCGATTTCGAGGCTCCTTCCTCGACTGCCTCGAGCTTGCTTTCCAGCTCGCCGACCTTGACAGCCATGCCATGTGCAAACTTTTTCATGGAACCCACTTGATTCTGCATGTCTGTAAACGTATCGTCCGGCTCGAATTTGCGTTTTTTGGACGTGACGACATCCTGTATCCTCTGAACTATCCTGGCCTCGAATGGAATTTCTTGCTCCTTTATCAATTTCATCATCAACCGCTCCAGACGCTTCGCCAAGCGCGCTTCGAATCGTAGAATCCTCTTCTCCATCGACTCGTCCAGGCGTTCAACTATCTTGTTCTCCAGTACCGCGAGACTTTCCACGATGAGAGCATCGACATCCTCACCATCAGTGGCACTGCTCACAGCTGCCACCTCTTGCGACATCTCTCGATCAAGAATATTTCTACGGCGGTCCTGCCAAACCTGCCGTCCGTGAATATCGCAAAGACCACGAGAACGACACGAGAGGCGATTCGCAAGTGTCGCTCGTCTGGAGAGTCAAGCGAGCTGGTCGATGAGATCGGAGAAATCCCGGGGGCAGCACGACTCAGCCAATTTTAATTTCGACCTCTGAGTGAATTTCACGTCATGCGCAGACTTCAGCAGATGAAGCATCTTTCCTTCAAAGACCTGGACGGGCATGGATTATAGATTATAGTTCACGTCTCGTCTGGGAGACCTTAAAATGTCGGAATCAGACGGTGTCGAGGAGATCTTCTCGGATCAGGATGACTTCCCCTCTGAGAGAACTGTCAGTTCCATAAAGCAGGCGGCCGGCTCTCGTCCGAGGAAGAAGAAGAACAGCCATGCCATGGCCACAGCGGACGGCAACTACTCGTGGACGGCGGACTACAAGAGATCCTGGGATGCCGTGCAAGAGGATGCCTCTGGATCAATCACTTCAGCCGTAGCCGGCATCATCGAAGCCGGCAAACGTCGGCGTCTTCTGAAAGATGCCACGCCCGTTCAGCGTGGCATCATCCGTCATCTCGTCCTCATCCTCGACTTTGGCATCTCGATGGCGGAGAAGGATCTACGTCCCTCGCGTCTCGAGTTATCTGTCAACTATGCCTGTGACTTTGTCAATGAATATTTCGAACAGAATCCCATCAGTCAATTGGCCATTGTCGGCATGCTCGACGGCATCGCCATCTCCATCTCTGCCCTTGGAGGGAACCCACAGGACCACATCCACGCCCTGCAAGCACGGAAGAAACAAGAGTGCAAAGGTGATGCATCCCTCCAGAATGCCTTGGAGATGGCCAGAGCCACGCTCTTCCACGTCCCCACCCACGGCACACGAGAGATCCTCATGATCTATGGCGGTCTCGTCTCTAGTGATCCGGGAGACATCCACAAGACCATCCAATCCCTCGTCAGCGATTCCATTCGTGTCCGCATCATCGGACTCGCCGCCAGTCTCGCCATCTGCCGTGAAATCGTGAGGAAGACAAATCAAGGGCGAATGGAGGCCTACGGCATCATCCTCAATGAATATCACTACAAAGAACTCTTCATGGCCGCGACCATTCCGCCAGCCTCGACATCCCAACAGTCCAACAACTCACTCATCATGATCGGCTTCCCCTCCCGTCGTGTCGAGGAAATCGCGACGCTCTGTGCCTGCCACAGTCAGCTCAACTATGGCGGCTACGATTGTCCGAGATGTCAGAGCAAAGTCTGCTCACTCCCA
>Ga0068629_1000363_pt1 | contig 12869 bp, 16 predicted proteins | sample InSIn3gowninarea_FD_77432 | JGI IMG/M metagenome (GOLD analysis project Ga0068629, IMG submission 77432) | Clean room microbial communities from NASA Spacecraft Assembly Facility at Jet Propulsion Laboratory, Pasadena, California, USA -... ...
ATGTGAGCATTGGTGCAGAGCAGAGGTGATGCTTCAAATCTACGAATGCCTTATGTTGAGATTCAGACCAAAATAATTTTTCTTTTTCTCCTTCTTTGGTGACTTGACTCGAGGGCCAAGTGATATGGGAGAACCCCAACATGAACCAATGGTAGAAATTGGCAAGACCCAAAACTCTGTAGAGCTCTGTCAAAATGGTTGGGACTGGCCAATCCATAATGACTTGGATATTGGCTGGATCCACATGCACCCCTTGTTCATCAATAATTTATCCCAGATACTGAAACTGGGTCATGTCGAAAGTTCATTTCTCCAAATTGGCACACAAATTGTGTTTTTGCAGTGTTTGGATAACATGTCGGATGTGGTGGAGGTGCTCTTCCCAACTCTGGCTGAAGATCAGGATGTCATCCAAGTCTACCACTACAAATGAGTTGGTGAATGGCTGCAAGATGTCATCCATCAACCTCGTGAAGGTTTCAGGAGAATTCGTTAACTCGAAAGGCATAAACAACCAATTGAAAAGGCCCTCCTTTGCTTTAAAGGCAGTCTTTCACAGATTGGAGGGTTCAACTGGTACCTCGTGATAGCTGGACTTCAAATCGATCCTGCTGAAATATTCCCCCCTTGAGTTGGTCCAATAGGTCATCAATCTGTGGGATGGGGTACCTATTCTAGATAGTGATCTTATTTAGCACTCGATAGTCAATACAGAGTCTCCAAGTCTCATCCTTCTTCTGTAGTAACACGATCGGGCTCCCACAGGGCGATGAACTCGTCCGAATGTGACTTTTGTGCAACAACTCCTGAATTTACATCTTGATTTCATCATTCCCAAGAATGGAGCACCATTATATTGGTCCATTGGGTTACGGGGCACCTGGTGTCAGAGCGATGGAGTGCTTGACTTGATAGTGTAGAGGCATCCTTGTGGGGGAGGTGAAGATGTACTCGTACTCCTCCATGACCTTGTCCATGTATTGTTGTCATGCAGAGGGGCCCTATATGAAGGTCATGGCCACCATCTTCTTCTTTCCTTTATGGCATATCATCATCAAAACAAATTTTTGGTTTTTTAAATGAGCTTACTACATTGTTTTTGCAGTAACTAGAGAGATTGCAGTAGGTAGTGCTGCCTCCGGTATCCTGTAAAACTTATTTCCCAATGTAACAATAACAGCGTGAAGTCTTGACTTATACATAGCATGTCGCTTTGAAAAGTATGGTTGGCCTAATAATACATCATAAACATCAAGGGAAGCAACGTCACATAATACCTCATCCGTGAAGGTCTTGATGCTATATGTAAGCCGACATTGTTGGCTCACGTGAAAATCCCGTCCTTGGTGAAGCCACTGATGGTGTACAGTTGTGGGTGTGTTGTGGTCGGTAAGCCCACACACTTCATGACCTCTGTTGCAATGAGGTTCTTTTGGCTCCCGCTGTTGACAATGAATTGTAGTGGGGAACCCTTTACCCACATCTGGGAGTGGAAAAGACTCTCCTCCTCATCTGGATCTTCGGGTTCCTCCTTCTTGATATTTGTGGTGGCGACGCTGGAATTGGGCTTCGCATCAATAATCTGCTTCCCTTTTTCATTCCCCTTGTTGGGTTTTGACTCAAAATTGGAACATGCATATGATTTTAAAGCCTTTAGCTCGACCACTAGTGATTTCTTGGCCCGACACTCACTTGTTTTGTGGGTGGAGCTCTTATGGAACTCACACCACTTTCCCATGTCCTTTTTTGGCTTTGCAATGTTTTACTTTGCTTGTGGCCTTCGTGGGTTGTCTTAGGCCGTCCCACCTTGGCTTTTTCCTTTGTTCTGTAGTTTGAGGGCACCTTTCCCTTGCTTCAGAATCGCAGATCCAAAGTATTGCTTCTTTTGTTTAAACTTTTGCTCGATCTTGACGACGTATTGTTACGTCGTGCTGAGTGTGGAGATGTCCAAGAACTCCATCTCGTCTTGGATGTATCTATATAGGTAGCCGTGGTACTTGAGTACCAAATGTTTCTCATAATCCTTGATACCAAAATTTCATTTCTCCAAATTGGCACGCGGCTTGTGTTGCCGCAGTGTTTGGAGAACCTATCAGATGTGGTGGAGGTACTCTTCCCAAATCTGGTTGAAGATCAGGATGTCATCCAAATATACCACTATAAATGAGTTGGTGAATGGACGTAAGATGTCATCCATCAGCCTCATGAAGGTTGAAGGCCCATTCATCAACCCAAAAGGCATAACCAACCATTTGAAAAGGCCCTCCTTGGCTTTGAAGGTAGTCTTCCACACATCAGAGCGTTCAATTGGTACTTGGTGATATCCGGACTTCAAGTTGATCTTGCTAAAATATTTTCCCCCTTGAATTGGTCCAAAATGTCATCAATCTGTGGGATGGGGTACCTATTCCAGACATTTTTTCTTATTTAGCGCCCAATAGTCAATAGAGGCACCCCTGCGGGGGAGGTGAAGATGTCCTCGTACTCCTCCACAACCTTGTCCATCTGTTGTTGTCATGCAGAGGGGCCATGTCTAGAGATCGTGGCCACCATCTTCTTCTTTCTTTGAGGGTGTATCATGAGGAAAACAAATTTCTCGACTTTTGAAATGAGCATACTGCATTGTTTTGTAGTAACCATAGAGATAACGATAGGCGGTGCTATCTACGGTATCCTATACAACTTATTTCCTAATGTAACAATAACAACGCGAGGCCTTGACTCATACAAAGTGTGTCACTTCCACAAGTATGGTTGGCCTAATAATACATCACAAACATGAAGGGGAGCAATGTAACATAATACCTCATATGTTAAGGGCTTGATGCTTATGGAAGGTGACATTGTTGGCTCACGCACAAATCCCATCCTTGGTGAAGCTACCCAATGGTGTATGGTTGTGGGTGTGCTATGGCCAGTAAGCCCAACCGCTTCATGACGTCTACTGCAATGAGGTTCTTTTGGCTCCTGTTTTCGACAATGAACTATGGCGAGGGACCCTTTACCCACATCTAGGAGTGGAAGAGATGCTCCTCCTCCTCTGGATCTTCGGGTTCATCCTTCTAGATCTTTATGGTGGTGCTGGTGGCATTGGGCTCTGCATCAATAATCTGCTTCCCTTTGTCATTCCCCTTGTTGGGTTCTGACTCAGAGTCAGAACATGCATATGATTATGAAGCCTTCATCTCAACCATCAGTGACTGCTTGGCCCGACACTCACTTGTGTTGTGGGTGGAACTCTTATGGAACTCACACCACTTTCTCGTGTCCTCCTTTGGCTTCACAGTGTTGTCCTTTGCTTGTGGCCTTGGCAGGTTTTATTGGGTTGTCTTGCCTTGGCTTTGTTCTTTGTTCTGCGGTTTGGGGGCACCTTTCCCTTGCTTCGGATTCGCAAATCCAAAGTCTCGCGTCTTCTGTTTAAGCTTCTGCTCAATCTTGACAGTGTATCGGTACTCCGTGCAGAGCGAGGAGATGTCTAGGAACTTCATCTCGTCTGAGATGTATCTATGTAGGCAGTCACGGTACTTGAGTACCAAATGTTTCTCATAATCCTTGATACCCAAATTTGTGCAAAGGGTATGAAAAACATTGGTAAACTTAGGCACATCTTGGTCCCTTCCCTGCTGTAGCGTGGTCCACTTTATCTATTTGTCCTCGTAGCTCCCTATGGGGTAGTACTACTCCTTGATGGCATCCCAAAATGAATTCCAAGTGGGAGCGCCTGAAAACAGTGAGTTCATAATTTCATCCTTATACTCACAATACATTTCCCACCAGTCCTTGACGTGGGGGGCAGCTTTGAGAAGAGCAAAAGTTATCTTTTCTCGACTGGAAAAATCATGAACAGAAAAATATCCTTCTAGCAGATTCAACCATTTATCTACAACCTCTGAATCTATTTGGACCTCAAATGTGAGAATGTCAAATTTTACTTGTACCTTAAAAGGCGTGGAGCCTCTAGAATGGTTGTTGGATATGGATTCACTGTCGATGAGCAATCATTTAAGGATCTAGGAAAAGTTATCCATCATCACCTTCCTTTGTTTCTTAAGGGCCTCCTCGAGCAATATTTTGATAGGATATCCTCCTCCCTCGTCTTTCTTTTCTTCCCCCATGGGAGGACGTCGAGATTTACGAGGGTGGTATTGCAAAGGTTCGACCAATTCGAGCCCTAACACCTTATATCCCGACCTCGTTGGGGACATGCAACGAAAAAATGAGAAAGAGAAGACCGCTCTGAACCACTGATCTAAATTTAAACAAGAACACAACAAATTATAGATATAACCATAAATACATAGATGCAACAAAAATAACAATTCCTTTGATTAATATCAAATAATGAAATATGCTTACAAATAGAATAAAAATTAGACTAGCTCGGGCGATGGTAGCTTATATCTGAAAAGAGATGTCGCGGCTACATGCCTCTGAGCTGAGTTACAATGAGGCTCAAGGGCCTTTTTATTATTGAACAATAAGAGAAAACCCTAAACAATCAAAACCCTAACTTGAGGAGATGTAACACCAAGAGTTTATGGGCCTTGTTGGGGTTAGTTGGGCAACCAACTCCCCGGGTCGTAACTTGGTCGTATTATCTCTGTTTGACATGCATGATACCTAGTTGGAAAGATATAACCAAGGACAAATGCGATTTCACTGAAATCTCTTAGATGAATATTGCAAAAAAAAACGGTGTTTAGGGCCTCAAAAGGACTTTGGAAGTTCAGTTCCTGAAAAACTACTAAAAATAATAAATTGTGCTACAATTAAGGAAACTAAAAGAAACAATTGTGGGGGTCCAAGTGAAAAGGGTAGGTGGCCACCAATATCCACTTGGATCATTCCTCCCCCTTAGGAAGTAATGGTCTCCATTACGTTGAGTTCCTCCATGAGATGAGGAAACTTCTGCTGAACTAGGTCCCTAGTGATCCATTTTCCTTGGTGCAGGAGTTGGTTGGATTTGACAACTCAATACAGTTGGATATTTTGCTGGCAAGTGTTCTTGATCTAAGTGTCCATGATCTAATTAGTTACATCTTGTTCCATGCAGTTTGGATTTAACTCTGTTGGTGTGGGATGTTCTGCAATATCTGATGTGTCTAGTAATGGTGGAAAGTATGGCCGAAGGCGATCCACATTAAACACTGGGTGCAGGCCAAGGAATGGAGAATGCTGAGCTCAAAAACATTATCTCCCACAACCTTGGTGATGGTGTATGAGCCATATCAAAGCGGGTGAATCTTGTGGTGGGGCCCAATGAGGTGCTCCTTCTTCAAATGTAGCCAAACTTTGTCACCCACTTAGAACTTGTGTGGGTCCCGATGTTGATTATGTCGTTGGTTGCAGGCCAAGGAATGGAGAATGCTGAGCTCAAAAACATTATCTCCCACAACCTTGGTGATGGTGTATGACCCATATCAAAGCGGGTGAATCTTACGGTGGGGCCCAGTGAGGTGCTCCTCCTTCAAATGTAGCCAAACTTTGTCACCCACTTAGAACTTGTCTGGCTCCCGATGCTGATTATGTCGTTGGTTTTACTTAGCATTGGCTTTATTCAATATGTCATGGACCTATTGGCGGATGCGTTGAATGTGCTCAATGAATTTATTTTCCTTGTCAGCTTTAGACTGGACATGAGCTGAATATGTTTGAGTCGTTGCAAATGGTATGGCCACATCAATGGGACATAATTGCTCGAATCCCAAGCCCACCTGAAAAGGGCTATGGCTAGTCGAGCTATGGAGAGACCGGTTGTAGTTTTGCTGGACATAGGGGAGGCTCTCATCCCATGTGCGGGGATGCCTTGAGTTGTACATGCGCAGAATGTGTATGACCATCCTGATAACGACCTCTTTCTGGCCATTAGTATGGGGATGGAAAGATGTGGACTTAGTGAGCTTGAAGTTCAGCATTGATCAGAGACTATACAAAAATGTTATGAGGAACTTTCTATCCTAATATGCGATGATAGACTGTGGGATCCCAAAGTGTACCCACACTCTTTCAAAGAAGAGTTTAGCAGTGGCTTCGGCTGTGATACTCTTCTTGCAGGTCTCCATAATGGCCATCTTCGAGAATCTGCCAATGACCACAAAAACATAGTCATTTCCATGCTTAGTAGAAGGAAGGCTTGACATGTAATCCATGGAGATCGATTCCCAAGGTCAACTAGGGGTAGGCAGCGGAATATAGAGACTTTGCTTCTTGATGGGCGGTTTGGCAATGGCACAGGAAGTGTAGGATCTGTTGTACTTCCCGATGTCCTGTCGAAGATTCAGCCAATAGAAATACTTCTATAGTACTACCATCGTTTTCTCAATCTCGAAATGCCCAGCGGCCTGACTGTAGTGCGCTTCCCAAATCATCTTCGCACGCTCGCTTGAAGGAACACAAACGTGTCCCAGGTGGCATAAAAGAACATCATGGAGATGAAAATTTGGAACTTGCTGACCATCCAGGAGCGTATGGTATGTGTGGCCAAATTCTGGGTCGTTTTTGTAGAGAAGTGGCCAATCAGAAGTCTCGTGCCCACAAGAGTTGAGCATAGTGGTTAACGCCATGATCGGTGTTCGGTTGAGGCAGTCTGCAACATTATTTTTGTTTCCCTTCTTGTACTTTATATTCAAATGGAACTGTTGCAGGTATGTGGACCACTTCTAATGGCGATCATTATGCAACTTCCCTTGCATCTGAATGAACTGTAGGGTTTGGTGGTCTGTGTGGATGATTGTTCCCTTCCCCAAAATGGAATGCTTCAATTGTTGGCAGGCCTGCACAATGGAATACATCTCTTTGTCATAAGTGGGATACTTCCAAACTGTGTCTGAAAGTGTCCCACTGTGATATGCCATTGGATGCCCCTCTTGAGTAAGGATTGCCCCAATAGCATAGTCAGAGGCATCTTTCTTGATCTCAAATGGTTGTTGCAAGTCTATTAATGTGAGCACTGTTGTAGAGCAAAGGCAATGTTTCAACTCTATGAATGCTTCCTGTTGAGATTCAGACCAAAATAATTTTGTTTTCGCTCCTCCTTTGGTGATTTGACTTAAGGGCTAAGTGATATGAGAGAACCCCAACACGAACCAGTGGTAGAAATTGGCAAGACCCAAAAATTTGCGAAGCTCTGTCAGAGTGGTTGGGATTGGCCAATCCATAATGACTTGGATATTGGTTGGATCCACATGAACCCCCTGTTCATCAATAATGTATCCCAGATACTGAATATGGGTCATGCCGAAAATGAATTTCTCCAAATTGGCACAAAGCTTGTGTTTTTGCAATGTTTGGATAACCTGTCGGATGTGTTGGAGGTGCTCTTCACAAATCTAGTTGAAGATCAAGATGTCATCCAAGTATACCACTACAAATGAGTTGGTGCATGGCCGCAAGATGTCATCCATTAGCCTTATGAAGGTTGCAGGAGCATTGGTTAACCTGAAAGGCATAACTAACCATTTGGAAAGGCCCTCCTTGGATTTGAAGGTAGTCTTACACACATTGGAGGGTTCGATTGGTACTCGGTGATATTTTGACTTCAAGTCAATCTTGCTAAAATATTTCCCCCCCTTGAGTTGGTCTAGAAGGTCATCAATCCATGGGATCAGGTACCTATTCCAGACAATGATCTTGTTTAGCACCTGATAGTCAATATAGAGTCTCTAAGTCCCATCCTTATTCTATACCAACACAATCTGGCTCCCACAGGGCGATGAACTCGACCGAATGTGACCTTTCTACAACCGCTCCTAATTTTTCCTCTTGATTTCATCGTTCTCCAAAACGGAGCGTCGTTAGATTGGTCCATTGAGTAACGATGCACCTGGGGTCTGATTGATGGAGTGCTTGACCTGACAATGCAGAGGAACCCCTGTGGGGGAGGTGAATATTTCCTCGTACTCCTCCATGACCTTGTCCATCTGTTGTTGTCATGCAGAGGGGACCTGTTTGGGGGTCGTGGCCATCGTCTTCTTCTTTCCTTGAGGGAGTATCATCAGGAAAAAAAAATTCTCGGTTTTTGAAATGAGCTTATTGCATTATTTTGCAGTAACTAGAGAGATGGCAGTAGGCAATGCTACCTTCGGTATCATGTACAACTTATTTCCCAATGTAACAATAACAGTGCAAGGCCTTGACTCATACACATCATGTTACTTAAAAACTTAAAAAATTTCATAGGTCACACCCCAAGGGTCAAGTTCAATATAGAAAAACATTTATTACAAAGGGACATACAAAATGAAAAGTAATATGATACATATCCCAAGGGTTTAAGTTCAATATAGGAGAACATGTATGGTAGAGGGACATAGGATACAAATCCCAAGAGTCAATTCCAAGAGAACGAAATGAGACATATATCTTTGTAACTACTAGTGTAGTTTAAAAAAAAATCCAAATTCCTTTTCTTCAATTATTTATGCTTGATTATGAATCATTTACGATGTCTAATGTGTTTTTGTATGACATACCTTCCAAATTAATTTTACATATACTTTAATGGCGTGTGCTCTATCTCATGGTAATGTTGCTATGAACCGATTATCCTCACCTTGGAATAAGGTAAACGATAAGAATATTTTCAACAATAAAGAACACCATGTAGGCCCAAATATGTCCTATAACTTCTGAGTTGTATATATTATAAGACGGGACTATAAAATCTATTGCTCAATAGAACGACATATAGTCAAACCAATAGAATTGTAAATGTTAGTTGTACACTTCTATCACTCTGAAATCATTTGCAGCCATATGCCAACTTGAGATTTATGGGATTTTGGAACCATCATGTCTTTCAAATCGAAAACTGTTATAAAAAAGGAAAATTGACCTACATTACCAAAATTTCCTTTCCTCACAAGAACAAAGTTTAATCTTATGTTAAATTATGTAGTTGTGTCATATAAACTAATTATAAGATCCCATCAGTCCATAATTAATGCACATTTTTTTGCATTATCTTTCACTTTCTTATTGTTGTGTTGAATTATCCATTGAAAGTAGAAGACACAACATTTTGGGGTTTACTAGGCAGCAATGATGGAGTATATAAAGGAAATAGGGAATAATGTTTTGACATAGACAAAAATCAATTAGTGGGGGAGTTTGCAAATCTGGAAATTGAAGTTTTGATTAAGGACGAGGTGGAGGTCCTCCTACTGAAGATTGTGGAAGTTTCAACATTTCTCCACTTGTGAGGGAGACGTAGTGACTAGGCTTACCAATGAGAAGGTTCCATACTTCAATGATCCCATATACTTACAACATAAAACCCAGACAGGAAAAGATGAAGAAATCTTTAAGCTTATTTTGCTGTAAAGATGACGAAGGGAATCAATGCTTCCTTATATATTCCTGGAGACAAGTTTTATGTTGATATTGCAGAGTTGTTGCCTATACATAAATTTCTTCCTCAGCCCAAGGGCCAGTCAAATGATGGTAGAGGAAGATATCAATGACCATACATTGGTTATTAATTATATGGCCTACTCTGATATCCAGTTCCTTTTGGTAGTTGTTGTTGAAAATTGAATACCATGGTAGTAAATTTCATCACCCATTCTAAAGTGACCTAGTGAAAGAAGATGGTGGTTCATGAGTTGCTTGCTATATACATATCCATTCAATTTCATAGGTGAAAATATATTTGTGTTTTTAACCTGGATGTGTGTTGCAAATTGATTCAAGGTGAATTATGACTAGAGATGGAATTTTATTTTACATTTTTGGTTTTTGTATTCCTACCCTAGAAAAATGTAATATACAAAAAGGAAGTGTTACATCTCATATGAGGCTTGATGTTATTGTGGATAAGAAAAGCTTGGAGGTATTGGAAGATGCTAGGTACGATAGATCCGGTGGTTCGAAGCATAAACCTCAATGCTAAAATTCCCTAAACCAACAACACAGCCAGAGGATGTAGCGTTGTTTAACCTCTAGATCCAACTCAAGGTGAGAGGTTTGTCAAGCTAGTTGAGGAGGTGTTAGATGAGAACACATTAGATTAGCTTTCAAATATGACGATGGGACAAAGGGAGGATTACATTAATCCTATGATGGATGGAGACCTCAGTTGGCACAGTGTATGTGCGTATGATATAGATTCTAAAGCTACGATAATAGATGATAGAATGCATAGTATGAACAGTCAACCCGGTGGTGTACTATACTGCAGGCCCGTAGATTGATTAGTGGTGAGGTAAATGACCCATTGATGTTTGATGGGAAAAAATATATCACTGAATTTGTTGAGCATGTGGAAGTGCAGATCAAGCTGGGTATCATATTGCAGCGTTGGATATCACTTTGGCAGAGGTCCCTATGCATTTGTGGTTAACACATAAGAACACATTCCCATCGAGTCGTCCTTAGCATAAACATCAACACCAAAATTTCGTAAACCAACAACACAGTGGTTGGATGGAATGGATAAAATTAAATGCATTAGCTAAACAAAATACAAAAAAAACAATCAAAATGGAAACCATTAGTAGAGACATTTAGTTGATAATGAAATTCATGCCTTGAAAAGAAAAAATATTATTTATATATGGACTAGAGCCCAGATGTAAAAAATAGGAGCTTACGCTACAGTAAAGGTAGAGGCTTATGCCACAGTAGTAAAAACCCAACGCCTCCAACAAGTTCGGCTCCCTCAATAGAAAAAATCTCAACAGAACCCTCGACATGACCCTGAGGCCTCCAACAAGTTTGACACCCTGAAGATGAAACCCTTCATTTGCTTAATAGAAAAGAGCCCAATAGAACCCTCTCCAAAACTGCACTCTCATGACTTTTGTTTACCCAACAGAAACCTCCACGCTCTAATGCCTTCACCGTAATAGAACCCTCTGTGCTCTCATGCATTCACTACAACAAGGGCTTTGCTCTCATGCTTTCACTACAACAAACCCTCCAAAAAAAATTTGGGTTCGGTCTTATGCCTTCTCTGCAACCTTCCATGAATTTCTCACAAGGTTATGCCTTCACTGAAATCCTCGAGGAAATTTATCACAAGGCTCTCATTCATTCCCTTTTCTTTGCCTGAAATAATGTCATTGTCACAATATTCAACTCTTTTTTTTGTTTTACCCGCCCCTTTCTTTTATGTGCTTTGGTAAAATACTCAATAAAAAATACCTTAAAATAATTATATAATTATATAGTATATAAAAACCCAATATCCCCTTATTATATAGTCAATATAATTTTTAGTTTTTAAATTTTTTTCACCCCAATATGAACGCGCGTGATATAGTATTGCTTTGTAAGTGAATTCATTGTGCACCGCCTTCCAGACAGGCTTACACTTGCTTAATTTATCTTAGTGGGTCTTGCTATTAACTACCCTACCGAAGAACCTTTACCTATACTCTTACCAACTTAACCACCTGCTTAACCTTATCACTTACCTTTTCAGGCCCCAAACAACCTTGCACTGGCTTCAGAGTTGTTGCACCGCCTTCCAGTGTACCAAGTTTGAAAAAGAAATTGGTTTCTATTCATGTTTGGAAGATAAAGGAGATAGATTAATTTTTGTTGATGGAAAATTCCTTGTATGGCCAAAGGGCTCAAGTATAGATTATTCTAGAGCAATTGAAGTTTATGAAGGGAGGTTGTATAGACTATTGAACCAACTTGCTAAGGAATTAGTGCACGATGTCATTAATCCATGTGAGATTTGTCATAGAATATATATTTACCTTCACTATATGGATTTTCCAACTTTAAATCAAATGGTTTTAGGTGTTCCAAAATTGCAGATGGAGCACGAAGAAGTTTGTAAAGGCTATGCGCTTGGGAAGAATGTCAAGAAGTCTTTTCCATGTAGTGAAAGTAGGTCCAAGGAAATTTTGGATCTAGTTGACTTTTATGTATGTGGTTGAATGCCAATGAAATTTCTTCAAAGTTATTTTTACTATGTAACCTTCATTGATAACTTCTCTTGCAAGACATGTATTTACTTCATGAAGACAAAAGAAGAAGTCTTCAAAAAGTTTCAGGAATTTAAGGTTGAAGTGGAAAACTTGAAGGGAAAGAAAATCAATATTCTAAGATTACGTAATCGAGGAGAATATACTTCCAAGGAACTCATTTCATTTTGTAAATAATTTAGGATTAAGAGGGATTTGATCGTCCCCTACAATCCACAACAAAATGGAGTCGTTGAAAGAAAGAACAAAACCATTGAAAAAATTGTTAAGGCAATGACGTACAGTCAAGACTTTCCTATGTTTTTTATGGAGTGAAGCATCAACGACAATGCTCTATATTCAAACTAGAATTCCTCATAAAATTTTGGAAGACAAGATTCCGGAAGATGCGTTCACCAAACAGAAATTACAGGTTGGAAATTTTACAATCTTTAGGTCTCCAATTTACATTCATGTACATAAAGACAAAATGAAGAAACTTGTCGCTTCAGGAAAGAGGGGAATATTTGTTTGATATAGTGAGTCATAAAAGGACTATAGAATATATGTTACTAGATAGTGACAAGTTGAAGTTAACAGAGATGTTACCTTTGATGAGAATGTTGCATATCCAGAATATTTGTTTGGTCTCTTGCTTTCCCTAAAGGTTCAGGTTCCATGTGATGTTGTATGTCCTTCTTCTTCCTACAAAGTGGATCTAAGCCAAGTTGGCCTTTTCCTAATTTCTTGAACAACAACTGGGCCTACTAGATCGCTAGGCCCTTCTATCTCTTCTTGATTATCTATGGGATGTTTTGAAGGATTAGGTGGACCTGATCCTTCTTCCTTAGGAATTTCATGTTCTTCACCATCATCAGAATCCATAGGAACTTCTTTAGACTTACAATAGGCAACATGGAACCTGAACCTTTAGGGAAAGCAAGAGACCAAACA
>Ga0068629_1000364_pt1 | contig 12868 bp, 13 predicted proteins | sample InSIn3gowninarea_FD_77432 | JGI IMG/M metagenome (GOLD analysis project Ga0068629, IMG submission 77432) | Clean room microbial communities from NASA Spacecraft Assembly Facility at Jet Propulsion Laboratory, Pasadena, California, USA -... ...
CATGTGGATCGGGTATTCCTTTATTCTTCAAATGGAGTGAAGTTACGGGAAATAACGGAAGAAATGGTGGTGTCACAGATCCGCCTCGACCTGACGGATTTATCCCCCGGCTCCTATATTATACAGGTAGAGGGAGCGGGGCTTTTTGAAAGGCTAAAACTGATAAAAAAATAACCAAAATGAAACCAACAAGCAGTTATAAACGCTATGGAAGCATTACCCTTTTTCTCATGATACTGACGCTGTATTCTTGCGGGAAGGATGATGCCGAGGACAAGCAGCCAGCGCCCACGAAACAGGAGTTGATCCAAAAAGAATGGAACTTGGTTTCGGTGGTTTACGACGGCCAGCCGATGATGGGCGAAACATTCATGATCCGCTTCTTGACCGACGGCACGTTCAATTTCAATACGCCCGGCGTTCCCGACCTGCCGCAATCGGGCAATTGGGCCCTGAATACCGGTGGCACGCTGATTACGCTAAACGGAAATACGGAACTGCGTGTAACTACCCTGACCCAAACCCGGTTTGTGTTCGAGTATGATTATACCAATCACAAAATGGGATCCGTCAATGTAAGGTTTACACTGGATTGATTTTAGTTGGGCATATTGTTTAACTAATTTTACTTAACGTAACAGGCAGTGTCCAGGCACTGCCTGTTACGTTTCTTGAATATATTTAATGATTTTAAACGGGCTTAGTCCACACCCAATATTTCTTCAACATCCTTGATCACTTCCTTTGCCACCAGGATGGTTTTGTCTGTTTCACTGGCCTGCGTCAATCCCAGAGGGGGATCCAAAGGAATATGCGGGGCAATAATGATTGAAACAATGGAAGTCAGTTTGATAAGGATGTTCATCGAGGGTCCAGAGGTATCTTTGAAAGGATCGCCTACCGTATCGCCAGTCACTGAGGCCTTGTGTGCTTCTGATCCTTTGTATTGCATTACGCCATCGATCATTACGCCTTTTTCAAACGACTTTTTGGCATTATCCCAGGCCCCGCCGGCGTTGTTCTGAAAAATGCCCATCAACACCCCCGAAACGGTGATTCCCGCCAAGGTACCGCCAAGAACTTCATGGCCAAACAGAAAACCGACGACAAGTGGGCTCAATAAGGCAATAGCCCCTGGCGCGATCATTTCCCGGATAGATGCTTTGGTGGATATCTCCACGCATTTTTCATAATCGGGTTTGGCTTTATATTCCATAATGCCGGGTATCTCCCTAAACTGTCGCCTAACTTCATTCACCATATCCATAGCGGCTCTTCCTACGGCTGCGATGGTAAGGGAAGAGAAAATAAAGGGTATCATGGCCCCCACAAACAAACCGGCCAAAACATCTGCTTTATAAATATCAATGGAGGATATCCCGGAGATTCCGACATAAGCAGCAAATAATGCCAGGGCCGTAAGCGCCGCCGAAGCAATGGCAAAACCTTTGCCGGCGGCTGCCGTGGTATTTCCAACTGCATCCAACACATCCGTTCTCTCCCGGACCTCTTTGGGCAATCCGGACATTTCGGCGATACCTCCGGCATTGTCCGCAATCGGTCCAAAGGCATCAATGGCCAGCTGCATGGCGGTGGTGGCCATCATCCCGGCAGCAGCAATTGCCACACCATATAACCCGGCCATCATATAGGACGTGAAAATCCCGCCGGCCAATACCAATATCGGCAATACCGTGGATTCCATTCCTACTGCCAAGCCCCCGATAATATTGGTGGCATGTCCGGTGGAGGATTGTTTGATGATGGAATTGACCGGACGTCTGCCCATGGCCGTATAATATTCCGTGATAATGCTCATCAATGCACCCACTATCAATCCAATAAATACTGCTCCAAAAACACCCATTTTGGTGAAAGAGATTGAACCTTCCCGGCTCATGACCAAATCACCATCCGGTAAAAGGTAGTCTATCAGAAAAAATGAGGCACCCACCGTCAGTAAGATAGATAACCAGTTGCCTTTATTCAAAGCTGCTTGGACGCTGTCTCTGTCTTTGTTTATTTTTACAAAAAATGTCCCTACAATAGAAAAAACCAATCCCATGCCTGCAATGGCTAAAGGCAGTAAAATCGGCGCAATGCCTCCAAAATTATCGTCGGAGACGATTTCCCTTCCCAATACCATAGACGCCAGGATAGTGGCTACATAAGAACCGAAAAGATCAGCTCCCATCCCTGCCACATCGCCTACATTATCGCCTACATTATCCGCAATGGTGGCAGGGTTCCGTACATCATCTTCGGGAATTCCGGCTTCCACCTTTCCAACCAGGTCGGCTCCCACATCTGCGGCTTTGGTGTATATCCCCCCTCCTACTCTTGCGAACAAGGCGATGGATTCTGCCCCGAGGGAAAAACCTGCCAGTACCTCCAAGGCCGTCTCCATTTCATGGCCGTTGACATCACCGCCTGTGGAAACCACAAAAATATTGTAAAAAACAATAAATAAGGAGCCCATTCCCAATACCGCCAATCCGGCAACACCCAGACCCATGACAGAACCGCCTGTAAAGGAAACGTTGAGCGCCTTCTTTAAACTGGTTTTGGCAGCCTCTGTGGTGCGTACATTGGCTTTGGTGGCAATATTCATTCCGATATAGCCTGCAAATGCCGACAAAACAGCGCCGATTAAAAAGGATATGGCAATAACCGGACTGGAATTATCCACCAAAGTGCCGGACCACGCCAGGATCAAGGCGGCGATTACCACGAAGTAACCCATCACTTTCCATTCTGCCCTTAAAAATGACATGGCCCCTTTGGCTATAAAACCTGCCAGTTCCGCCATGTTTTTGTCACCTGAAGGTTGTTTGACCACCCAAGCAGATTTGATGGCCATTACAATAAGGCCCAGGATCCCGAGCAACGGGACTAAATAAATAAATAATTGTTCCATAGGGTTAACTTTTGCTAATATTCAACCGACAAATATATTATTATTCGTTTACCCTCCAACCAATGAAAATTTTAAATCCTTGCTTACCCCTTGGATCACACCGAGCAGGGGCAAAGAATTCAACATGACTTATTAGAAAGACATTAACAAAAATCGGCGGGGCCTAAAATTAAGGTGAAAAAATTTTAAAAAGGATGCTATTTTTATTTTTTATGCTATCTGTGATTGCTCATCATCAAATATCACAAGCCACAATAAAAACTCAAGTTTTGGAATTATCCGTCTCCAGTTGGCGCAGGTTTCCCTGGCGCCGGGAATACACTCGGGGCCAGGGATTGGTGAGTGACAAGCTTAGTTTAAGAAAATGTCACATTTAGAGAGATTGGAACAGCACTAAGAGCTTTACTGACCGGACAATTTTCCTTGGCAACCTGTGCGAGTTTTTCAAACTCATCCTTTTCTATGCCCGGTACTTTACCGTTTAACTCCAAATGGATTTCGGTAATAGCAAAGCCTTCACCCTGTTTTTCCAAGGTCACGGTAGCCACCGTATTTAATTCCTCCGGGGTATGGCCTTCGCCGGCTAACTGAAAACTTAAAGCCATGTTAAAACAACCGGCATGGGCAGCGGCTATCAACTCCTCCGGGTTGGTCCCGGCTTTTCCATCTTCATTCTCAAAACGGCTCTTGGCACTGTAGGGCGTATTACTAAAAAAATCACTGGGAGAAGAAAGAGATCCTGTCCCATCTTTTCCCGTACCTTTCCAAACGGCAGTCGCTTTTCTTTTCATGGTTAGTATATTTAAATGAATGTTGGGTTATTGGACTGATTTTTGGCATTTTGCCATGACTAAAAGTATCCAATAAATTCTACTTTAAAAATATTTCCCAGAAATAGTTTTATAAATACCATGAAAGTCATTGAAATATCCCAACCCGGAGGCCCCGATGTCCTTCGGATCGCAGAAAGAGAAAAACCAGAACCCCGCACTGGAGAGGTCTTGATCCAGGTAAAAGCTGCCGGAGTCAACAGGCCCGATGTCATGCAAAGAATGGGCCGTTATCCTGCACCGCAAGATGCCCCTCCCGACATTCCCGGACTTGAAGTTGCCGGTATAATCGTTCAGCTCGGGAAGGGGGTAGACGGCTTTCAAGTCGGTGACCGGGTTTGCTCCTTGGTTTCCGGTGGAGGCTACGCCGAATATGTTACTGCACCTGTTTTGCAATGCCTGCCCCTCCCCGAAGGGTTGGATTTCGAGGAGGCGGCTTCCCTTCCGGAAACCTTTTTTACCGTATGGAACAATATTTTCGATATCGGGCAATTCCGGGAAGGGCAATCCGTACTTGTCCATGGAGGAAGCAGCGGGATAGGCGTGGCCGCCATACAGCTGGTAACAGCCATGGGAGGCAAAATTTTTGCAACGGCAGGTACTGCCGAAAAATGCGAGGCCTGCGAAAAGCTCGGCGCAGCAAAAGCCATCAATTATAAGGAGGAGGATTTTGTCTCCCAAGTCAAAGCCCTCACCCATGAGGACGGGGTGGATATTATCCTGGATATGGTCGGGGGGGATTATGCGGACAGAAACATAGCCTTGTTAAAACCCAAAGGCAGATTGATCATGATCAATGCCATGAGGGGAAGAATGGGCAATATTGACCTGCTCCAGGTCATGTCCAAACAACTGCTGGTAACCGGCTCAACATTAAGGCCACGCCCCGTAGAATTCAAGGGGCGTATTGCCGAAAACCTTTTGAAACACGTCTGGCCGCTTATTCCCGCTAAAATAAAACCGGTAATCTTTAAAACCTTTCCCCTGAACCAGGCTGCGCAAGCCCACGAATTAATGGAAAGCTCAGCCCATATCGGCAAGATTGTCTTAACCGTCTAAGCTGCTCTGGCTTGACCTACCGTTAAGTTGTTTGACAACACCATTGGCCTGATTAACGGCTTGCACGAGCAATCCGAATCAAAAAATCTTAAAGAATCTGGGAATATTCGAGGTTTAGCGGAAAAATAAAATAAATAAATAATAAAAAATGTGTTTTATATTTATAAATCTGTAAATTGAAGTATTAAAAAAACCATTGCCTTTTTATGCGACTTCTTTCGACTTATTTTTGCCCATTCCTCATTCTTATAGTGGGTTTGTCTTGTCAGGTGCAAAATCCCAAAGAAGAGTTACCTGAGGGATCCTATCTTTTCTCCAATGTCAATATCATCGACGTTACTGACGGGAGCATCACCCAGGGCCATGTCTTGGTCGATTCCATGAAAATCCAAAAGATCCTGGACCTGGAAACCGTAATTGATAAGGGGGAAGGGACCTTGATAGACGGTACGGACAAGTTTCTGATGCCTGGATTGGCAGAGATGCATGCCCATATACCCTCCCTGGCGTGGAACGACCCCAAAATAGAGGAAGTACTCTTTCTTTATCTTTCCAACGGTGTGACCACTATCCGGGGAATGTTGGGGCATCCTTATCATTTGGAATTAAGGGAAAAGGCCCATAACCAGGAAATTCTGAGCCCGAGGATTTATACGTCCAGTCCTTCCATCAGCGGAAGCACGGTAACCAACACCGAGACGGCACAGGAAAAAGTCAGGGCCTATGCGGAGGAAGGGTATGATTTCCTGAAAATACATCCCGGCTTGCGGCTACATGTCTTTGATGAATTGGTCAAAACGGCCAATGAGGTGGGGATTCCCTTTGCCGGACACGTCTCCACGCTGGTAGGGGTGAGACATGCGTTGGAAAGCGGGTATGCGACCATTGATCACGTTGACGCTTATCTGGAAGGCTTGGTTCCTGAAGAAGAAGATGTCAACCCAACGGAAAACGGTTTCTTTGGATATAACTTCACCAACCTGGCCGACACCAGTATGATACCTGAGCTTGTGAAGATGAGCAGGGATAACGAAGTCTGGGTGGTACCTACGCAGGCCTTATTTGACCGTTGGTTTTCCCCCACCGATCCCGAAATCCTCGCTCAGGAGGAAGAAATGAGCTACATGTCGCCCGAGACAGTGAACAATTGGGCTCAAAGCAAGAAAAATCTCATCTCGGATCCCAAGTATGATTCCGCTACCTGGGCAAAATTCAACGATATCCGATTTCAACTGATCAAAGCCTTACACGAGGACGGGCAAGGATTGTTGTTGGGTTCTGATGCCCCGCAGGTATTCAATGTACCGGGATTTGCCATCCACCACGAAATTCGCGGCATGATCAATGCCGGACTTACCCCCTTGGATGTCATACAGACCGGCACCATAAACCCTGCGGAATTTTTTGACGGGTCATTTGGTCAGGTTAAAGAAGGGTTAGATGCGGACCTTATCCTGCTGGAAGCCAACCCGCTTGAAGATATCGAAAACCTCAAAAACCCTTTAGGCATTATGGCCAGGGGACAGTGGATGGACCGGGAAGCGATTGATCAAAAATTACAAGAAATTGCAAAAGAATATTCAACCAGTCAATAACGTTAAAAAAAAACAGTATCTTTAAAAATTCAATCAATAACAATTCTAATTATGGCAACAGGTGAAGTAAAGTTTTTCAATGACACAAAAGGTTTCGGGTTTATTACTCCAGACGCTGGAGGTAAAGACGTTTTTGTGCACAGATCAGGTACGAAGGAAGATTTGTATGAAGGTGATAAGGTGGAATACGAATTGGAACAAACGGATAGAGGACCAAGCGCAGTCAATGTGACCAAGCTTTAATAGCAAGCTGGTTCAAAAAGAATTACGAAACAATTAAGGCCCCAGATATTTATTTTCTTTTGGCTTCCCGAAATCATTAATGATCTATGGATGTCGATTTAGAAATTAAGGATTTGGGGCTTTTTTTATGAGACCAATCCCAAGAACAATAAAAGTGAAAGTCAAAACAGCAAATCCTACATAGGCCAAATAAATAAATGCATTGGGAGCTGTTGCCTCTGGATCCAGGACCGACAGAAAAAAGGCTGCGGGAATCAGAATAGCAGATAAAGGGACACCGCTTCTTACTATTTTTTTCATTTTCTCTGAAAGCGCAGCTTCATCGACATATTTTAGAATCACCAAAGATAAAATCAATAAAACCCCCGCGTGGGCATGTCCTGCCCGCCATAAATCCTGTCGCAGCGGATTATCAACATAACCATCCACTGAATTGACCAGAAGATACAAAAGACTTACTCCCCCATAAGCTACCGTGGGAAGAACAATTAACAATATACCAGCCAGCTTCCTAGATTTTCTCTCCATAGTTTTTTTGGTTTAACTTAAGGTAGGTTCAAAGCATGAGTCGCATAATTAGGGGGATTAAGGTATCCATTTTATGTTTTTGAAATCCGGTTTTCTTTTTTCCAAAAAAGCATTCCGTCCTTCTTTTGCTTCCTCCGTCATATAGGCGAGCCTGGTAGCTTCCCCGGCAAAGACCTGCTGTCCTACCATGCCATCATCGGTTAGGTTAAAGGCAAATTTCAGCATTTTTATGGAGGTGGGGGACTTTTGGAGAATCTCCTGCGCCCATTCATATGCCGTAGCTTCCAATTCCCCATGAGGTATTACCGCATTGACCATGCCCATTTCGTAAGCCTCCTGCGCGGAATAATTTCGTCCCAAAAAGAATATTTCCCGGGCACGTTTCTGACCCACCATTTTGGCCAAATAGGCCGAGCCATAGCCCCCGTCAAAGCTGGTTACATCCGCATCGGTTTGCTTGAAAATGGCATGTTCCTTACTGGCCAGGGTCAGGTCACACACCGTATGGAGACTGTGCCCCCCACCAACTGCCCAGCCGGGAACCACTGCAATGACTACTTTGGGCATAAAGCGGATCAGGCGTTGAACTTCTAGAATATTAAGCCTGGGCATTCCGTCGTCATCCACATATCCCTGGTGCCCACGGGCGTTTTGGTCACCGCCGCTGCAAAAAGAATAGACGCCGTCTTTGGTAGAGGGACCTTCGGCAGCAAGCAGGACCACCCCAACCGATGTATCCTCCCTGGCATCCAACAAAGCTTCAAACAGTTCTCCTACGGTCTTTGGACGGAAAGCATTCCGTACATTGGGCCGGTTAAAGGCAATTCTGGCGACACCGTCAGCCTTTTTATAGGTGATGTCCTCGTATTCTTTTACAGTTTTCCAATTCATCTTAAGAAATTTAGGTTAAAGCAATATATGTACTGCAAGATACAAGTCAGGGATGAATTTAACCTTTTTTAGCTGTTTTTTATGATCCTTCAGCGCACCCATTGATCGGGGAGGGAGATTACCTATGTTCAATAAACGAGTGAATGATTTTTTTTTCTTAACTTATGTCAGCTATTTCATCGTTAAGACCGGGTGGTATTGCAAAGGAATTTTCATTTTCCCAAAAAATCAAATGGCATGAAAATTAAACTATGGTTATTTAGCCTGTTAATTTTTTTTGTTTCACCCACAATTAATGCCCAGGAACAATCCGTGGATGAGGAAAAATACGTGCAGATTGGGGGTATAGAACAATGGATCACCATCAAAGGGAAAAATAAAAACCTGCCGGTGGTGTTGTTTTTACATGGAGGACCCGGAAGCCCTTCCAGCCCCTATGCAGACGCTATTTTTGGGGATTGGGAAAAAGACTTCATTTTGGTGCATTGGGACCAGAGAGGTACTGGAAGAACTTTTGGCCGTAATGCCCCTCAAGAATTGGATGAAGATTATTGGATCGAAACCCCCCTGACGATTGAACAAATGACTGCTGATGGCCTTGAAGTATCCGAATACCTCAGGAAACATTTGGGAAAGGAAAAAATCATCCTAATAGGCACTTCATGGGGATCCGTGTTGGGTACCAAAATGGCCTTGATGCGGCCAGATATGTACTACGCTTATATCGGCCATTCCCAATTGGTAAACCCATCGGCAGATATCATCCAAGTGTATCATAAAACCAATCAACTTGCCCACCAAAGCAACGATTCAACAGCTATTGATGTGCTTAAGTCCCTCGGCCCACCCCCATATCACAATGCCAAACACACCGGACAACTGATGCGGATAATCAAAAAATACGAGCGCGAGAATTCCGTCCCCGCCCCGGAATCTTGGTGGGAAATCGCCCCAGAATATGCTAATGAAACCGACGCATCGCACCGATACAATGGCGATGACTACTCCTTTATCCACTATGCCGGCCACAAGGAATTAGGCATAAAATCCATGAGCAGTACCATCAACTTAATGAAGGATGGTGTGGAATTTAAAATTCCGGTCTATTTGATTCAGGGCGAAGAAGACATCCTCACTCCTTTGGACATAACTGCCAAATATTTCGAGAAAATCAACGCTCCTGAAAAGGAATTGATGGTCATCCCAGGAGCTGCCCACGGTTTCAACCAGTCTGTCGTAGACGCAATTTATCAGCTCCTGTCGAAGAAAATTCTTCCGTCGACCCAAAATGAAAACGAACAAAAGAAATAAAATTTCCAAGAAAATAAGCTATCCTATAATTCTTCATCAAGGGCGATATTGATTCCGATAAAGCAATCATCCGCGCAACCCTCTTAACATAACCGCTCCTTAAAAATTAGATGGCACGGTGAAAAATAAGGAAAAAATCATAACTTAGTAAACGGAATATAAACAACTGAACCCATGGCGTTTATACAGATTTCTATTGATAGGTATGTCCAAATGCATCTCAAAAACAATCCTTCCGAAAATGAGATGGATTTAAGAAAAAGATTGGCCGCCGCACTTAAAGCTTATGAAAACGGGGTCAAATGCTCTTGTGGAAATGACATCTGGGTGATCGGTTCCGCGTCTGCCGGGCAAAATTGTTATACTTGCATCACGGGAGAAGCTTTTCCGGTAGATGATTATGAAATAGACGCAGCTGTTAAGAAACGCAAGAACAAATCCGGGAGAAGACATATTGACGATATTGATCCAAGTGAGATCCATGGATTCTTTAATGATGATGGCTACGAAATTAATATGGACCTGATCCCTAAGCCATCTTTATGCTTTTCATGCATGCATAATGATGATCCCAATGAAGAACTTCTTTGTAATTTGACCCGGATGGATCAAAGAGAGGAAAAGGAGTTTGTATGCTTCGCCTACAGAAAACGTTAGCTTTTGGATAAAAAAGGGCTAAATTTCAAACAGGGTCAACGACGCTTTCCGATTTATTCCTAATTTTGGTTTTATTAACCTGATCAATATAGATTCCGATTTTTCAATGAAAGATTTAAAAATAGCCATCATCGGTTGCGGCAACCTTGGGTTATCCATTGCCAATGGCTTGCTGAGCCTGGAGGATTTTGATGGAAAAAACCTTGCCGTCACCAAACGACATCCCGACAGCCTTTTCCATTTACAACCTTTGGGGGTAACGGTCACTTCTGATAATCTCCAGGCTGCCCGGGATGCCGATTTATTGATATTGGGCGTCAAACCATACAATGTGGCCAATATATTAAAGGAGCTAAAACCGGTATTAAACCCGGAAAAACAGGTGATCATCTCCCTGGCCACAGGCGTGACGCTAGGAGAAATGATGGTTTACCTGGATCCTGCCACCCCTTTATTTAGGGCCATGCCCAATATCGCAGCCGATATCAAGGAATCGGTGACCTGCATCTGCGGGAAAAACGCATCGGTGGAGGTGGAAGATCACGTAAAGGCCTTGTTTAACAGCGTGGGAATTACCATTTCCCTGGAAGAGCACCTGATGGAAGGCGCTACGGTGTTGGGTGCCTGCGGCATCGCTTTTGTCCTGCGGTTTATGAGGGCCATGACCCAGGGAGGGATCCAAATCGGCTTTGATGCGCAGACTGCGAACACCATTGTCAACCAAACGGTCAAAGGGGCCGCCGAACTGATCATCCAAAACGGGTTGCATCCCGAGGCCGCTATTGACAAAGTGACTACGCCTAAGGGCTGTACCATCGTGGGGCTGAATGAAATGGAGCATCATGGATTCAGTGCCGCCATGGTCAGGGGGGTATTGGCTTCTTATCAGAAAATTGAGAAAAAACCTTAATAAGAAAGGCCATCAGTTGATACTGATGGCCTTTGACCTTGGAAGGTATCATTCATGATCTGACCCACACCTACGCATACCAATTTTTGATCCTCACGTGCGGTTCCTTTGACTTCCCTGCTACCGAAATGCAGGCGACATCGGACTTTTCTATTTATGCCGATCGATCAACACCTGCATTACCTCATCCAGTTCATAGCCCTTGGCTTCGATCAGTACCAGGTAATGGTAAAGCAAATCGGCAGCCTCTCCCAGAAAAAGCTCTTTATTATTGTCCTTTGCCTCTATGACTACTTCTACGGCTTCTTCCCCCACTTTTTGGGCCACCTTATTTATCCCTTCGGCAAACAAGGACGCCGTATAGGATTTATCGGTCGGGTTTAGCTTCCTGCTTTTTATCGTTGACCTCAACTTATCGACAAATGCTGTTTTAGATCTGTTTTCCTCTCCAAAACAGGTATCCGTCCCTTTGTGACACACAGGCCCCACAGGAGCTGCTTTAATCAATATCGTATCCCGGTCACAGTCCAGTTTCATCTCTTTGACAAAAAGGTAGTTTCCTGAAGACTCCCCCTTTGTCCATAATCGTTGCTTGGTCCGGCTGAAGAAAGTGACCTTACCTGATTTTACGGTTTTCTCCACAGCCTCCTCATTCATATATCCCAACATTAAAACTTCCTTGCTGAATACATCCTGAACAATCACGGGTACTAAACCGCCTACTTTTATAAAATTTATACTTTTCATTTTTGATCTTTTTTAGTAATAGCGATGGAAGTTTATAAGTGTATGAGTGTATAAGTTGAAAAGTTTAGAAGTTTAAAAGTTTTCGGGAACAAACTTCTCAATTCTTAAACCTACAACTCCTTCTTCCCTAATGGAACAGTTTATAGGTGGATAAGTTAAAAGGCTACTGTGAAACAACGCCCCTTAACTTATAAACTCTTCAACTCCTCAAATTATAAACCTCTCAACTCCTCAACCCATAAACTCCTCAACTTCCCAACCCTACACCCTAACACTTACATTTTCACCGTATAGATAAGCCTTCAATTCCGGAATACTGATTTCTTTAAAGTGAAATATACTGGCTGCCAATGCGGCATCGGCTTTCCCAGCAGTAAATACCTCTTTAAAATGCTCCATATTTCCTGCCCCTCCTGATGCAATCACCGGAATGGACAACTGCGATGAGATCTCGCCGGTAATGCCATTGGCAAACCCGGCTTTGGTACCATCGTGATCCATAGAGGTCAGCAATATTTCCCCTGCCCCCCGATCGCAAACTTCCATTGCCCATTCCTGTGTTTTAAGCAAAGTCGGCTTCCTGCCTCCATGGGTATGGACAAAATCGATCCCATCCATAATCCGGGTGTCTATGGCGACCACGATGCATTGGCTTCCAAATTCAGCGGCCATCTCATTGACGATTTGCGGATTGTGAACCGCCGCCGAATTAATGCTGATTTTATCCGCACCCGCATTCAACAATGCCTTGACATCGGCTATGGTGGAAATCCCCCCACCGACCGTAAAGGGGATATTGATGCTTTTGGCCACTTTGGTGACCAGCTCGATCAACGTCTTTCTTTTTTCAACGGTAGCGGTAATATCCAGAAAAACCAATTCGTCCGCTCCCTCTTCCGCATAGACCTTCGCCAGCTCCACCGGATCCCCCGCATCCCTGAGATCTACAAAATTTACTCCCTTTACCGTTCTCCCTTCCTTAATATCCAGACAAGGGATAATTCTTTTTGTTAACATAGCTTTATTGTTCATAGCCGTTAGACCATAGTCCATAGCTTCATTGTTCCCAGTCGGCGGTCAACGGACGACGGATATTTTCCACAATGTCCATTTTCTTTAATCTTTAATCTTTATACTTTGATCTTGGTTCTTAAAACTTGATACTCAGTACTTGGTGCTA
>Ga0068629_1000365_pt1 | contig 12860 bp, 6 predicted proteins | sample InSIn3gowninarea_FD_77432 | JGI IMG/M metagenome (GOLD analysis project Ga0068629, IMG submission 77432) | Clean room microbial communities from NASA Spacecraft Assembly Facility at Jet Propulsion Laboratory, Pasadena, California, USA -... ...
ACGAGGTAATGAGTATAAACTATTAATGGCATTTGAAGATGATGATTATTATATGGATGCTATAGATGTGGATAGTCTTTTTGATGAAATTACTAGACTCAAGAGAAATATAGAAGAAAAGAAGGTGATCATTGATACTTTACAACTTCAAATTGATGAAAAGGAAAAACATCTTGAAAAATTAGAAGGTGAAATTGTTGGTCTTAGAAAAGAGATTGAGAAAACAAAAGCTATTAATCTTAAGTTTGTTAAAGGATCTGAAACTTTGGATGAGATCATCAATGTTCAGCGTTCTCCTCTAAACAAGATAGGTCTGGGCTATAATGGAGAAACTTCTCAAGCATCCACTTCAAAAAGTTATCTTGATGCAGCAAGAAGAAATGAGCAAAGGCACAATGAAGATAATCAGGCAAGACAGGGACGAATTGCAAACAGAGACTATCAGGGGCAATCCATCTTAAGGGTGAACAAAAGCTACAACCAGCCACAGGTAAAATCTTCTCAATTTAGTTCAAGAATGGATGACAATAGAAATTACAATCATTTGGGCGGTAGATTTAATAACCGCAGAAGCTTCTTCAATGGACAATGTTTCTCTTGCCATAACTTTGGTCACAAAGCAGCTCAATGTGTTGCATATAAAACAATCATGATTAGAGAAGCTCAAAAACAAAGAAGCATGACGGGGATTACAAAAAGGACCTATAACAATTTTTCTGCACTTGAAAATGAAGTTGAATGCTCTATTTGCAATAACTTTGGTCATGAAGATTCAGAATGCAGGAGCAGGTTTCAGCAGACAAAGCAACAAGACTCAAACATCAAAACATGGAGAATAAAGGAACCGCAACCAGAAAGATGTGGGATAGCCTTTTATGCAGAAGGTCAAGAAATTCTATGGTACATTGACAGCGGATGTTCGAAGCATATGACAGGGGACAAAGAAAAACTTGAATCATATACCGCATTAGAAAAGGGAAAGAAAGTCTCTTTTGGAAACGATATCTCTGCAGCCATAAAAGGAAAAGGCGTTGCTTAGTTAAAAGAAAAGGTCAAAGCTGGAAATGTTTTGTATGTTGAGGGATTGAAGCATAATCTTCTGAGTGTCAGTCAGATGTGTGATCAAAGAACCGAGGTGATATTCAGATCAAATGGATGTCTTTTTCGTGATCTTGATACAGGAGAAATAGTGATCAAAGGTAAAAGAACTCCAAATAATCTATACATATTTGAAGAAGGAAAACAAAAACAATGCTATCTGAGCAAGGATGATGAGCACTGGTTATGGCATCGAAGGTTGGGGCATCTAAGCTTTTCACAAATAAGGAAAGCATGCAAATATCAGGCAGTTCGCGATCTTCCAGATATCAAAATTCCAGACAACATCATATGCAAATCATGTCAGTTTGGAAAGCAAACCAGAACTAATTTTCCAGAGAAGGAAGGATCAGCTAGCAGGCCTCTTGAGCTAGTACATACAGATACTTGTGGACCATTCAGGAAAAGGACACCTCGAGGAGAAGAATACTTGATATTATTCATTGATGATTTCTCCAGGTTTGTCTGGTTAGGACTTATGAAACACAAAGATGAAGCATTCGAAAAATTCAAATCCTTCAAAGCCTTGGTTGAAAATGAATCAGGATACAAAATTAAGTGCCTCAGATCTGACAGAGGTGGGGAGTTTACCTCAAATGAATTTTTCGATTTCTGTGAAGAACATGGGATAAGAAGAGAATTCTCTACAGCTAGAACTCCTCAGCAAAATGGAGTTGTGGAAAGAATGAACAGAACAGTTCAACAAATGGCTCGTGCTATGCTTGATGAATCAGGTACTCCCCCAACTTTCTGGGGTGAAGCTGCACATGCTGCGGTGGTTATTCTCAACAAAACAAATGTCCGAGTGAACAGCACTCAAACCCCTCATGAGCTCTGGAAAGGTGAGACTCCTTCTGTGAAGCACTTCAAAATCTTTGGGAGCAAATGTTATATCAAAAATACCGATGAGCAACTTGGCAAACTTGAACCTAGAGCAGATGAAGGCATACTCCTTGGCTATTATCCACATAGCAAAGCATACAAGTGCTACAACAAAAGACTTGGTAGAATTGTTGATAGTATTGATGTAGTGGTTGATGAGAAGGATACATTCCTAAGGAAGTTCATCATGAAGACATCGAAGAAGATGAAGGTTACCCTCAAAGACAGGATGATGAAGAAGAAGAAGAAGAAGAACCTCAAGAAGAAGAACCAGAGGAGCAGACAAGAATAGAAGAAAAGACTCCATCCAGATATGTTCAGAAGAATCATCCAGAATCTCAGATTATGGGGCAGAAAGAAGCAGGTGTACAAACAAGAAGAACAATTGCACAAGCTTCAAGTTATCTGGCATTACTCTCTTCCACTGAACCACAAAATGTGACAGAGGCATGCAAAGATGAATGTTGGGTCAAAGCAATGGATGAAGAACTTGATCAGATCGAAAAGAACAACACTTGGGAATTGGTTCCCAGACCAAAGGATAAGAATGTAATAGGGACAAAATGGGTCTTCAAAAATAAATTGAATGAAAATGGAGAAGTTATCAGAAACAAGGCCAGACTTGTTTGTAAAGGGTATGCATAGCAAGAAGGGATAGATTTTGAAGAAACATTTGCTCCGGTTGCAAGACTTGAGGCCATCCAAATGTTCCTTGTTCTCTCAAGCTTTCAAAACTTCAAAGTATTTCAAATGGATGTGAAATCAGCCTTTCTGAATGGTGACTTAGAAGAAGAAGTATATATTGAACAGCTAGACGGTTTCATTCTTGGAAATGATCCAAATCTTGTATGCAGATTGAAAAAGGCTCTCTATGGTCTCAAACAAGCTCCAAGGGCTTGGTACTATCGTCTGGACAAATATCTTCATCAACAAGGTTTTTCAAAAGGGTCAGCAGATAGCAATCTTTATATGAAAGTTGAACATGACAAATTGCTAATACTTGTTGTGTATGTAGATGACATTATCTTTGGCAGCAATGAAGAAGCTATGAGTCAAAGCTTTGCCTCGATCATGCAGAAAGAATTTGAAATGTCCTTGCTGGGAGAACTGACATATTTCCTTGGCTTGCAAATCCAACAAAAGGAAGGAGGAATCTTTCTATCCCAAACCAAGTATCTCAAACAGATTTTGAAGAAATATGGCATGGAAGATGCAAAACCAGTATGTACACCCATGGTCACAAGATGTAGCCTCAGTGCAAATGATGAATCTGCAGCAGTACATCAACCAACCTACAGATCTATGATTGGCAGTCTACTTTATTTGACAGGTACCCGGCCGGACATCATGCACGCAGTTGGAATAGTTGGAAGGTTTCAGGCAAATCCGAAGGAGACTCATCTTCAGGCAGTGAAGAGAATTTTCAAATATCTTCAAGGAACTCCAAATTATGGTTTATGGTATCCTAGAGATACAGATCTCACACTTCATGCTTATACGGATGCAGATTGGGCCGGAAGCGTGGATGACAGGAAGAGCACCAGTGGTGGTGCATTCTTTATGGGTTCCAGATTAGTATCTTGGTTCAGCAAGAAACAGAGTTCGATTGCTTTATCTACAGCTGAAGCAGAATATGTGGCTGCGGCATCTTGTTGCACACAACTTCTTTGGATGATGCAAACTTTGCAGGATTTTCAGATCACTTGTACACCACCTATCTCCATCTTATGTGATAACACAAGTGCTATCAGCATCTCAAAGAACCCAGTCATGCATTCAAAAACCAAGCACATACCAATCAAGTATCATTTTCTCCGGGAACAAGTGCTTGAACAGAAGGTCAAGTTGGAGTATGTTCCTTCTAAGGAACAAGTTGCTGATATACTCACCAAACCATTGCCCAGGGAGACTTTTGAATACCTCAGGCAAAAGCTGGGGGTTGTTGATGCATCATCTTACTGTTGAATCTCTTCTGATTGATGGTTGTACGGGAATATGCGTACATGTGCTGGTTACGGATTGGTTGAAGATCAAATAGCACCGGTTCAGGGGGAGCTTATAATGCATTGTTGCCATTATGGAGAACGTATAGAAGGAGATCATGGATGCTGGTCTGAATATTGTTGCAATATGTTTCTATCTTTTTCATGGTCATGTATGGTGTTTGGTGGATTGTGTTTCTTCCTTGCAGATCTGGTTCATTTTCAGGGGGAGCATGTTCTTAGGGGGAGCATAACCCTTTGCCCTTGATGTCAAAGGGGGAGAGTGATTTGGTGTTGTTGCCATCAAGTCCAAAGGGGGAGATTGTTGGCATTATGGCTAAAGTGTTGTCCTTGTTGGCAACCCATTCAGGTGATAGATCACAGTACTTCCTGTCAGCAGCAGAAATTGATGATCAGCTATCAAATATTGAAGAAAATGAGGAGGACGCAGGTAATCCTTATAAAAGGTGCGTACACGCAGGCCAGTGGAACAAAAAGTGCGTACACGGACGCGGATATCCTGTTCATGGAGTGCGTACCCCTAGATCCGTACTTTAAGGAAAAGAAAAAGCACATGTGGGGTTTTACCCTTGGTATTGAGCCGACGGTATTGTGTTATTACGGTTCTGGCCCGTGGTATTGATCCATGTTTTAAGGAAGAGCTGGCCTATATAAAGCAAAGGAGATCATTTGGCTTGGCATGCTTTTTGGTTGAATATCTTATGAGAGCTAGATCTGAAATTTCATGATCTCTTGGGTATATTGTCTAGATCTAAAGAAGGCGAATCTCCTGATCTCTTCGGCACATGATCAGACCTGTAGATCTGACTGTCTGGGTTATTCTTGAAGACTTGAAATCATCTCTGCCTGAAGGTACGCAGGTACAGTGCGGTTTCAGGTGCGCCGGGACGCAGTGCAGCAGAAGGATACCTGCGCCGGGACGCAGTTCAGAGGAAGGATACCTGCGCTGGGACGCAGTTCAGAAGAAGGATACCTGCGCCGGGACGCAGTGTAGAAGAAGGATACCTGCATCGGCACGCAGATCAGAAGAAGCTAAGGTGCGTCCCCACAGTGAAAGTACGCGGCGCGATAGTGTATCTGGGTGCGTCCCTGCAGTGAAAGTACGTGGCGCGATAGTGTCTCTGGGTGCGTCTTTACAGTAAAAGGACGCAGCGCGTCTGAAGAGAAGATGCGTGGGTGCACAGGGAAACAGAGGACTCTCTGCGGGTATACGCAGGTGCGCAGTTGGGTGCAGTGCATACTGTACGCAGGCCAGTAAAGTAAAAACTGCGTACCTGTCTTAAGATCTTCTGTTGATTGTTTCTTTTGTTGATGAGGTGTTCTGGGTTCAGTTCTGTTACTGTTGATCTGGTTACTACAGTTGACTGTGTAATTTACATGTACTTGATGATCTTTTAATGTTTATGGATCCAGTTTGAAAATTTATGAAAAGTGGTCCTTGAAAGAAAAGAAGTAGGGGGTTGTAGCTCCCTTCCAAGAGAGACTGGAAAACGAGAGAGAGTTGTAGCTCTCTGCAGGTTGCAGCCTGCGTACTGGTAAAGGATTGCACCAGTACAAAATCATTGTAAAAAGGAGTTTCTAATTTGAAAGAAGATAGAGACATATTGCAGCAGGTGGTTTTTACCCACATTGGGTTTCCACCTTATATCTGGTGTTCTTTGGCGTGACTATCTGATTTTCTTGTTCATGCTCATTATTTTATGGTACTAATATGCAAAGATAATTCAAAGAGTAAATAAGGAATATTGGTTAAAAGAATTGATAATACTGATTCACCCCCCCCTCTCAGTATTATTTCCAACACTAGATTTTTGGTGAAAGGAGCATGATCATAGGATGAGAAAACTCAGTTATCAAGTGCTCAACAATTGTTATCAATACACTACAAGAAAATAGGACATTGGTGAGGGGAAAAATGTCCCCATAAGCTCATTGGTGACGGTCAAAAGAGCATTCGTCACCAAAAATTGAACATCACCAAAGGTGGCATCACTAAAAGTATAGGTGTTGTAGTGACATACAAAGTCCGTCACCAATAATGATTTATAATGATGCATAGAGACCCTCACCATTTCATATGAGTAATGGTGATGGACCATAGCCTCTGTCACCAAAAACTGAACATCACCAAAGGTGGCATCGCCAAAAGTATAGGTGTTGTAGTGACATTCAAAGTTTGTCACCAATAATGATTTATAATGATGGATAGCGACCGTCACCATTTCATATGAGCAATGGTGACGAACCATAGCCTCAGTCATCAAAAATTGAACGTCACCAAAGGTGGTGTCGCCAAAAGTATAGGTGTTATGGTGACATTGAATGTTCATCATGAATATTGATTATAATGACGGATAGTGATCGTCACCATTTCATATGAACAATAATGATTTATTGTGATGGATATTTAATGACCATCACTATTGGTACATATATATGGTGACGTTCATTGACCGTCACCAAAAGCGCATCGCTAGAAGTATAGGTGTTGTGGTGCCATTCAAAGTTTGTCATGAATAATGACTATAATGATGGACAACGACCATCACCATTTCATAGCAACAACAACCCTTTATGGTTATGGACCTGTTTGGTCAATTTAGTGTTGTCTAAATTGCTACTATAAAGTGTCAACCCGGGGCTCGTAAGCTGATGAAGTGAGGTGTACTATATGTACTTAGATAACCGTTTCCTTAGTCTTTTGTCATTTTTATCTTTTTAAGTTTGTTTTTGAATGTATCTTTCCTAATGTGATGTGATGGAGATGTAATAAAGCAAGTGAATGTGGGTGATTGTGGTGATCTCTAAGTGATTTCTTGAAACTTAAAGAGTATTCTAAAAGAAATCTTGAACAACAACTGAAATAAAATCAATGCTTAAAGGAAAATAAAGACATCAAATAAAGGGCTAATGGCATCGGCCCAGTATCTCTGCTGCTGATTTAAAATGAAAATGAAATCTATATTAAATTTCAATTAAAAGTAAGAACAACTATCTCATACTATTTTAACTCTTCAACTTAATCTAAGCAATGTGAAATCTAAGTGACACTACATAAAGGAGACAAATTACACTACTTTAACCTTTTCTTAACCTTTTTGCCCTTCAGCTGGATTTATCATGTGAGAACAGTTATGAACAAGTCAGCAATGTAAGTCTTAAAGCAACTAAATCAAGTTATACTGAGTGATATTTTGGCTCCCAATAAAGTGATTTGATTATGAAAAAAAGAACCATCAATAGATGAACAACTTGATATCTAAGAGCAGAAAGTAAGTGTACAAGTTAAAGAAATGATAGTAAGGAGAATCAAACTGCAGAAAAATAAAGGTCAGCAACATAGACAAGATGATCATGCATGCCACTCGTTATGAAAAGAAAAGAAAAACTGCCCCGAGCTTGCCTAAGAAACCTGCATAACACACTGATCAGTCATGAACATAAAAATGCAGAAATGGAAATATAAGCAAACATAAATCAAAGTTTATGTACAGCTAATATACATGTTGAAAAATAAAATGCAGCAAATTAAAAGACATCTGTACATTAATAAACATGAAACAAGAAAAAGAAATGCAGGAAATTAAAGTTACTGTACAGGGCTTCAGTAAACAGGGGCCCTCTGCCTACTTCAGCCAATTCAAGGAGCAGCTACACGCTTAAATGCAAAACAGTCTTCTCATGTATTGACAGCAAACGTAAAGTACAGTGGGGAGCTATAAAACGATTACAAAAAGTGGTTCAAAAGTGATTACAAAAAGATTTTACGACTAACTATCCAGCGTTCAAAGACGCTTTATTTATAATGGAGGAAAGCAAACTACTTTAACGAGATCTAAGCTATTCAAACAGCTGTTTAAAAACACATAATCCTCTGCGTCCCCGGATTTAGGCAACTGTCGTCGTGGGCATTCAATCTGGAGGATAAGGCTGTTGGATTCATGTTTCCCAACTGTCTCTGTGGCTGAGGATGATGCCACCGAGTCTTCACGTGCTCAAAAACAGAGCAACGCAAAGCCGTGCCACCACCAATCACCTCCGTTGACCGATATTTGCCTCCTTGTTGACCACGGACTTTTATGGCTGTTTTGGGTGATCTGGAGGGACACATACCATGTCCTTGGTTCCACGAACTTGCCTATGTGGCTCATCTTCTCGGAGGACACCTGTAACATATCACTTAATAAAACAGCTGTGGAATCTGGTGTTGGCTGCAGAAACCTGGATCAGCTGCGGAAACCTGTGTTGGCTGCGGAAACGCAGCACTCTGAACCAAAATTCTAAACTAAACAACAGTCATTAACATAATTAGAAAACCATGTAAAAATTCCTAAAATACAATGATTTAAGCAATTTGATGTAGGAAATGAGTGGGAAAAGAAGGAAATGAATAGGAAAAGAAGGCTGAGAGGGTGTGTAAAGAGGTGCAGGTTCAAGGCTCAACATACCCCCACTGTGAAGGTGTTGCATGTCCTCATGCAACCAAAACTTAGTTATATTTTTTTTCAATCCATGTGCTCTGATGCTTCTGCCAAAACGTCTAGCCTTCTTCTCTTTCTCCTTGATGCCAAAATGGTCCTTGGTTTCTTGACTAAACACCTGAATTTCAAATTGATCAATGCCCTGCTCAGCTTCTTACACTTTTTCTTCAATTTTCTGTTCTTCTTCTGCCAGAGTCCTAAATGAAGCATGGTATTGTCATGGACAATCTTTTCCACCTTACTTTGTTCTTTTAATGCCTCATTTTCTTGTTTAATGTGCCGGTTTAGGACTTCTAGCTCAAACACCTCCTGTTTTAAAGATTGCACCTATTCATCAAGAGGCAATATGGTGCTTGGACCTGCAACTGATTGCTCCAAGGTCTCTAAATAATTGTATACCTCCTGCTGGTCAGGGTCAATTTCAGGTGTTTTTCTTGGGCTATGCTCAAAATCAAAATCTGGTTGAGGTTCTGGCTGAAAAGGACTCTCTTCACGTTGAGGAGTTGGCTCAACACGTGGAGGACTTGACTCAAGGTCAAACTGAGTTGGAGCTTTTTCAGGTGTACCCTCACCCAAATCAATGAAGTGTGATTGTTTTTCTTTGGTCACACTCTTCTTTCCTTTAAGCCTACTGCTTCTCCTCACATATGGACTAGTGCTCTGTTTCTGGGCACTCTGTTTTTCTTTTTGTTTTCTCTTTGAGATGGTAGCAGCTTGAAGATGTGCTAGTCTATCGGCCAAGGTTTGAGAATCTTCCTCTACAGATGGTTTAGGGGATGGATATGTCTCTTGAATAATTGTTTTACCTTTGTCCTTTTTCTGCTTTTTGGTTCTAGCTCCCTCTTCTTCTTCCTCCTGAGCAGTTTCCTGAGTTTCTACTGTAGGAAGGTCCTGGGCTGTAACATTTCTTTCCTTCCTCCTACTTCTTTTTGGGATTTTTGGGGAACTGCTGGCAGAGGCTTCAGTCACTTCTTGGAAGTGATTTCTGATTAAAAACTTCTCCCAAGTATCCTTGTTATTTTTCAATTGCTCTTCAATGAGAATTCTAATGAACCCGTGATGGTAAAGGTGGGGTTCAATATGGCTTAAATGCTTTTGAACCGTGGAGCTCATTTTCTTCAGGCTTGTTAACAGAAAATAGGGTAAATTAAGGGCATGGCCTTCCATAAAATTCATCATAATCCTGGCATGATACATGTACATGGTGCCAAAACAGCCTTCGCATGTAATGAACTTATGAACAAGTAATAACAGCACAGTCCATTCTTCTTTGATTACATGCACAAGAATTCCTTTAGTAAATATAGAAGTGTCCATACCTGGGTTTTTAAGCATGACTTTCCATCCTTGATCATCCAGAGCTCGGTTTTTAGACCATCTTTCACCCTCTTGTGGTAGACTGGTTGCTGCTGCTATTGTGGCCTCTGTTATTGTAAATTTCAAGTCCCCTACCTCCACTATGTGTCCATTAAAGGACCGAGCAAATGCTTTCGTGACTTCCTTATTATACCCTCTGAATTTTGAATAAACTTCAGCCACTTCGCTTTCTTTAATGACTCCTTCATCTGCAGATACCCTTCCAGGTATTTTGGACCCTCAGGTTCAGCTCTGAGCAGCTTTCCCATTCTCAGCTTCCAACTTTGGCTAAAAACTTTACTGTGTGTGGACGTTCAAGGAAAAACGAGCTGATTATGGGATTCTTGAGGCTAGTGGAGTGGCCGTAATCGAAATGCAAGGTGTATTGGTGATTGTAATCAGGGTTTGAAGCACAGCCGTGGAGTTTGCAGCGGAAATGGAGAGTAGAAATGGTATGAGTATGAGGGAGTAAAAGATAAACAACGGAAATGAGTTCAATGCATGCGGAAATGAAGTGATAAGTGGACGGAATGACGGCTGAATCCTTTAGAATCGGGTGGCTTACACACACGTCTCAGCGTTGGCTGTGGAAATGATGGTGAAGGAGAGCCGTGGTACAGTAGGTCACGTCTCAGAGATACGGCCAGTAAATGGAGGAGCAGCCCCATTTCAAGTTTGAATTAATGATGATTATGGGACCGTTATAAAGGTATGAAGTGGATGGAATATCATCGTGGAAGAGGAGTGGGATAGATTTTTCCAAATCATTGCATTTAGTGGATCTTTCCACGATCTAATAACTATGCATATAATGACATTAAATTGTTATTTGGAAAAGATTTTGATCATACCTTTGAAAGTTTGCCATTTGTTGATTAAGGTTGCTGACCCATTATTGCTCTTTGATCTTGTAGATGCCTCATATCTTTGCTGCCCTTGGTCATGATGATGACACTAACCTCTGACTGTGATTTCTTTTGAAAATAGAGTGATCCTAGTTGTAGATACAGAGTATGCTGGCTGCGGAAATCGTTTCTGGCTGCGGAAACTGGTTCTAGCTGCGGAAACGGTTTCCAACTGCGGAAACTGACACAACACCCCTCTGATTGTACAAAAATAGTTAGAGAAGATTTAACTAAATGAAATAGTCCTGAGAGGGACTTTTTACTGATGGAAATGAAATGGGATGAGTGAAATGGAATGGAAATGAAGTGGAATGGAGATGGAAACGAGATGGATGAACTGAAATGGCGAATGAGACGGAGTGAAGATGGAAAGAGAGAGAGAGTTTTTTTTTTTTTTTTTTGGAAAATATAGTGTCAGGTGCCCCTGATTTTCACTTTATATTTTCTGTATAAGACTGCCAATTCCAAATTGGTTTTCAGGCTTATACAAGAGATTTTTTTATTTATATATATATATATGTTTATTTTTTTATTTTTTTCAACTGAAAGAAACAAAGACTAGGCTGATGGAGGAGAAGAATTCTTCTCCACCAGCCTCATTGCAGAATTTTCTTGAAATATTTTAACAAATTCCTCCTTTGAGAGTGGCTTGTGGTAGACTTTCAATCGGTGGCCATTCACAATGAGAGGAGTCTGAAACTCATCAATGGTCTTCACTCGAACTACTCCATTGCTAAAGACTTCATCAATCTCATATGGTCCAAGCCAATGAGTTTGAAATTTTCCTTTGAAGTCCTTAAACTTGGAATCAAACAGTAATGCCCAATCTCCCTTTTGAAACTTTTTCTCTTTGATATATCTGTCATGCCACTTGGTTCTTTGGTGCTGAACTAGATCAGTCCTTAAAATTGCATCTTTTCTTATCTCATCTAGCTCATTTAGCTGCTCCATTCTGTGCTTTTGAGCTTCTGAGAGATTCATCCCCAACTGAACTGCCATCTTGAAAGTCTTGACTTGAAATTCAATGGGGAGCAGGACTTCTTTCCCATAAACAAGTTCATAGGGAGAATGTCCTGTTGTATTCCTCCATGTAGTTCTATAGGCCCATAAGGCTTCAGGAAGCCTTTCAACCCAATCTCTTCTATGTAGATGGATAGTTTTGGTGATGATATTCTCAAGAACTTTATTTGTAGACTCTACTTAGCCATTTGCTTGCGGATGGTAAGGAGTAGATGTTCTATGCTTGATTTTGTATTCTTCCATCAGCTTCTCCATCAAATTAGATGTGAATTGACTTCCCTGATCTGTTACAATTTCTCTTGGGACACCAAAACGAGTGAAAATATCCTCAAAAAGAAATTGAACAACTGAATTTTCAGTGGCAGATGGCAATGCCTTTGCTTCTACCCATTTAGTGACATAATCATTGCAAACCAATATATACTTCTTTTGCTTAGATGGTGTATTAATAGGACCAATGAAATCTAAAGCCCATTTTTCAAAGGGTTTGATGAGTACCTGTGGCTGTAATGGCATTTCATTTGAAAGAGTTGGTCTCCCAATTCTTTGGCAGCTGTCACACCTCCTGACATATTTTTTTGCATCTTTGAAGAGAGAAGGCCAATAATATCCTAAAGAAAGGATTTTATAAGTTGTTCTCTTGTCAGCGAAGTGCCCACCACATGGCTCATCATGACATGCCTTAAGGATGTCAGGCATTTCATCTTCCCGAACACATCTTCTGATCACACAGTCTAGCCCTGTTTTGAACAATTCATTAGAAATCCATGAATAACTTGAAATCTCCTGAATAATTTTTCTCCTTTCATTAGGAAATAGATGTGGAGGTAGTTTCCCTGTAACCAAATAATTAGCAATATCTGCATACCAAGGGGTTTTGGTAGTTACTGCAAACAAATATTCATCTAGAAACTTATCCTCTACGGGAGAATCTTCGTTAGTATTTTGGATTCTAGACAAGAAATCAGCTACCGTATTTTGTTTCCCTGGTCTATCCAACACGGTAATATTGAATTCTTGTAAAAGTAAGAGCCATCTGGTAACTCTGCCATTAGTAACAGGTTTGTTCATTAGATATCTAATTGCAGAATGATCAGTATGGACAAAAGTTTCAT
>Ga0068629_1000367_pt1 | contig 12840 bp, 17 predicted proteins | sample InSIn3gowninarea_FD_77432 | JGI IMG/M metagenome (GOLD analysis project Ga0068629, IMG submission 77432) | Clean room microbial communities from NASA Spacecraft Assembly Facility at Jet Propulsion Laboratory, Pasadena, California, USA -... ...
CTCCGACCTTTCGTATCTGTCATGGCAGGCTGATTGTTGCATTAGTCTGGTCAGTCAAAGCGTTGTCCAGCGTACTACGTATTCGCGAAAGCCTGTCCTCTACTCCATACTACGTATTTGTGAAAGTCTGTCTTCCGACTGTACAGGATCACCAACATGGCTCTTTACCATAATGTACTATGGACAGTCAGCTGCAACAACAAGACCTAGTACTATCTTTGGAGATCGGTATAAGCTGGAACTCTGAAATGAAAATAATCGTAGCTTTGAGTATCTGGTACTGAAGTTGACTCTAGAGGACAGACTTTCGTGAAAGGGAAGTGTACTCTATGGTCGGCGTCGAGACAAGATACTCAGAGTTATGATTGTTTTGTTTCTCGAGTCAGGGTTCACTGCTTTCTCGAGGATAGCACCGGATATCTCTGTTACAGCTGCCTGTCCATAGCGTATTATGGTAGAGAGCCATATTGGAGATCCCCGGAGGACAGACTTTCGCAAATACGTAGTACTGCTGTCGACAGAAGTCTTCCGCTTGAACTCACCATGACCACTTGACCTCTCCGCCGGCCTTTCATGACAGGCTGGTTTCTGCATTGGTCTGGTCAAAGAAAGCGTTGTCCAGCGTATTTTCGTGGCCTAGAGCGTCTGCTCTCCTGTGGTGGACTTGCAGGGCGACACACACTCAGATCATCAATCTGAACTCAACGGTGTCTTTCACCCATTCAAATTCCATGATAATCTTCTCGGCATCCATGATGCATCCACGACATGAAGCGGCAGTGAAGCTCCTGCTCGGTCGATGGCACGATTCCAAGGAATCGGGAGCAGCTTTCTTCTCGTTCGTGATTACGTCTGTCGAGAACGTGCTCGCAAGGCAAGCACGTTCTGGTTGATGCCTAGATCACGATATGGACTCAATTCTGTAGAATTTGAAGAAGTCAAGATCGTACAGAGTACCAAATTCCATTTCTCGTCAGAGACTCGACACGGCCTCTTCTCGAGACCACACTCTCCAACTTGCGGATCAAAGAAACAAGAGCTGGGAAACAACACTCGATATGGAAGAAAAGTGACCACTAGCTTCTTTGTGACCGAGTCCCGAATACATACGACCACAATATCGTAACAAAGAAAAGAAGCCCACAGCCGCAGCCACGAGGTGAGGTTGACCAGCAGACAGGGTCCCAGATCCCACAGATCGCCAAACAATCCGTGCATATATACCGCGGCTAAACCACCAACGTTACGTTGCAACGACCTGTACCAACCACCATCCACATATATACCACCAACAACCTCACAACCCCAAGTACGAAGCCCCTCCTCACCTCTCACAACTCCAAGACAGCTCGTTGAAGGAAAAACTGACCGGGGCAAGACAAAGATTTCCACAACGCCCAAATCAAACAATGCGTTTCTCATTCGCCTCGGCAGTGGCGCTTCTGGCCATCGGATCGGTGCAGGCGCTCGACAAGCCGTTGGATATCGAGGTCACCAAGGCCGTCGAGTGTGAGAGGAAGACCAAGGCTGGTGAGTGATTGATTGTTTCCTGTTTTCATCGGCTGTGTCTTTTCGTTCTGTCCTTCTATCGCTCCTTTTGTTGTGCAATGGCGGACTATGCACCACTGCTGTGTTACATTTCCTCTGCTCCGTGTTCGATGTGTGTATGATTTACATGTCTTGGGTTTGTTTTCCCTTTATAGGGCTTCTCACATTTCCGTCGCCTTCCTCCACTCAAGTCATCACATCATCTCCCAACCCACAACCCCCTTCGCAATTACAAAACCAACCAACCAACTCACTAACCAACTCCCACCAGGCGACAAAATCGCCGTGCACTACAAAGGCACCCTGGCCGCCGACGGCAGCGAGTTCGACGCGTCGTACAACCGCGGGCAGCCGCTCACGTTCCACGTCGGCAAGGGCCAGGTCATCAAGGGCTGGGACCAGGGACTGCTGGACATGTGCCCCGGCGAGGCGAGGAGGCTCACGATCCAGCCCGAGTGGGCGTACGGTAGTAGGGGTATGGGACCGATTCCCGCTGAGAGTGTTTTGAGTGAGTTTTACTTGTTTCTTGTTTCTTTTTGGTTTCTTTTGCGTTTCTTCTTGCTTTTGCCTTTTTGCTTGGATGAGGTTGTTGTTGTTGTGGTGATTGTTGTGGTTATAGTGGTGTTGATGATGATGATGGTGCTGGTTTCAAGTATCGTTTGCTAACTTTCCTTCTTCTAGTCTTTGAGACTGAGCTGGTTGATATTCTTTCGGCCAAGAAGGATCCCAAGAGGCAGGAGCTGTAGAGCGTGGGACATGATGGAATAAGCAGGCAGAGTAAATGTGTGGTGCAAAGAATGGACTGACGGGGACATGGATGAACTGGGGGGTATTTTAATATGCTATCCATCATCTACAAAGCATCATCCTTGCCACGGTCCGACATGCGCATGCCAGACAATAAATCTCGATACTCTTACACGCTCAACAAGACTAGCTCAAGTCTTTGATGGGCAACAGGATTGCCTTGTCTAATCCTGGTTCATGGCCATCTCCTCCATGGCAACGACAGCATTCTCCAACTCCCTGATCCTCTGCCCAATCCTCCTCTTGACCTCGTCTGCGACTTCTTGATCGGGACCCTCGAGGACGGCCTTGTAGGCTTCTTGAACCTTGGTCAGCTCCTCCCTCGCGGCGGCGCGATCTTCCTCAGCGTAGACGGTGTTTGCCTCTGTTTCCTCTGCGGCGATTTCAAACTGTATACGACGATAGTGTCAGTCAAGATTTGGAAAGAGAGAATAGATGCAAGGCTAACCTCGTCTCTTGCCGTGGCGTATAGTTCGGTAATCTCCTCGATGCGTTCGTCGGCTATCGACTTTGAGCTCGCCCAGCGCACCAGCGAGGGGGTGTGTGAGGCCAGTCGTCGTGTTTGAAAGTGGGTTTGTGGGTGTGAGGGACGGGAGAGGGTGCGCAGTGTGCGTGCTGTGGTTGTCGGTTTGGAGACTTGGCGGATCAAGGCGCGGGAGAGGATGGCGCGGGAGAACATGGTCGGTTGATGTTTGCCGTTGCGAAGGTGGTGGGATTGGCGGGGTTGAAGATGGCACGATTGGATGTTTATGGCGAGTGGGAATGATTGTATGGGTGGAATTGGTGGAGAGAGCGGGAGAGATGGAGAGATGGAGAGATGGATTAGATGGACGTTGTTGCATCTGATTAGATGGATGACGTCGGGGAATGCGGCGAATTTAGGCACCTCCGTTGGTCAATGCACAGACATCTCCGTTCTCCGATGATCAATGCACGAATGCCCTCGATGCGTTTCTTGATACTACGCACGCAGTACACGACAATCACATGTCAGCATAAAAATGGCATTGCAACATTCCAACAAAGCTGATTCGAGTCATTCGAACATGGTATAGTCTCACGAGTATTTCATCTTCATAACACGTCCCTGTCATTACTACAATCGCCTTCCATCCTTCTCTACGCGCCACCTTCTCGGCCGCCACTACATATCAAAGCGAGCGGTACGGTACCCCTCTTCAAAGTCACAATGGCTTGGTGGAGCATCTCGTTATTTCTCCTGTCAATCACATACCTGACATATCGTCACCCACCCGCGACATGGTCCGCATTCCCGAAATGGCTACAACCCGCCAAGCCACCCATTCATTCCGAGAAAGGCGAATTGCACGAGGGAGAAATGGACAAGAGGCGAGAGAGTGAAACAGAGCAAGAGGCCGAAACACAGGAAACCGTCAGCGTAATACCGCCGGAAGAGGATGAAGAAAAGACGCCGCAAGCAAAGCCGGCATCACCACCGGTCCAAGTGCCCGTCTTCGCTTTGGACGACTCCAATGTCGTTAATCCACAAGATGGGGAAGACGAGGAAGAGGATGAAAGAGACAATCTACCGCCACCCATGTTTCCTGCCGCCAACTCTGCTCAACGTGCAGCTGCCCCTTCGTTGTCGCCATCCACAAACATGATGCCACCTCCGCCTAGGCCCGCCAGTGCGTCCTCGCCTTCACCATCCGCTGGCCTCATGGCTCCCCCACCGAAGCCCGCTTCATCTGGACTCATGGCCCCTCCACCAAAACCTTCATCGGGTCTCATGCCGCCACCCCGAGGCCCACCTATCCGCACAAGTCCCAGCACAACTTCCTCCCTCCGAGTCCCAAATACTGGCCCTCTGCCGAATCGCAATCCACCCCTCTCATCCGCAGCCCAAGCTCGTGGTGGCCTTGCCCCAAAATCCCTTGGTGTTCCCTCGAGAATCGACACGCCAAACTCGCGTAACAAGGTTCAACTTACTCCAGGCCACTCACCTCTCGACTGGGCCACCCTCGCTCGCAGCAAAAACCTCAGCAATGTCTCACACTTTATCCGAGTCACCCCTTCACTCCTCAAGCACAACAATGGCAGGAAAGACAAACAGACTGGTCTGAAGAAAGATGCTTGGAGTGTCTACCAGGGAAAAGTCTACAACATCACTCCGTATCTACCCTTTCATCCTGGTGGCGAGGGTGAGTTGTTGAGAGGTGCAGGCAAGGATGGGACCGCTCTTTTCAACGACGTTCATCCTTGGGTCAATTGGGAAGGCATGCTGAGTTCGTGCTTGGTTGGAATCCTGGTTAGCGAAACAGAGGAGATGAGTGGCCTCGAAGGGCTGGATTGAAGTCGATTGAGCTGATGCATTTTCTCGGCGTTTAGAATGCATACATGATACCCTTTAGATATGAACAAACTATAGAATCAATATTCATTTTTCAATCTTTGTACTTCAATATCCACACAAAAATGCGCCGTGTCAGGTATCTTCCCAATTTGGATAGATTAAAGCACGTCACGTGGTCACGCGCTGAGCGCACTTTCCTTCTCAGGCAACCGCGCGTCATCCTCACTTTGACGCCGTCTTCTACTTTCTTCACCGAATCGCAAACAGCTTACCTGCTGGTCAAACATTCCATTCTCGGTCGTGCTATCGACCTTCTCTGCCATATGGAGATACCGAGCCCAAACACTTTGCAATTCACCTCCAGGCGCCGCTAAACAGTCGGCCGCATCGCAGTCATGTGGTTCCTCGAATCCGATGACAACAACGTCTTTGGAGGTAAAGCATAACGCCAATCCGTCGCTTCCCATATACTAATCCCTTCAGGCAAACGAATATGGCTCCGTCCGGGCACCGAATTCATGATTGGTCGAACACGCCCGAAAGATGGACTGCCCGGTTTCTACCTTGAACAGCAATCTGTTTCGCGCCAGCATCTACACATCGAAGTGGATGCTGTCCAGCCTGGAGCTTGTGCCGATGTCTACACTAAATCCACATTGACCGTCACTGACAATTCCAAAATCGGGACTACGGTTGACAAGGAGCCAGAGAGGCTTCGCAGGGACCGCAGAGTCTTGAAGAAGAATGAGCACACTCTCAAGCTCGGCAACTATTCCGACCTTTTCCGGTACGCTGAATCTGGAAGGGCTTTGGTTTTTGCACTTACTGACAATACTCACAAGAATCAAATGGATACCCATGGTCATCTCAATTACTTCCCACTCGAAATCCGCAAAGAAAGCAGAGAACCCGTTTGCCGCTAACCGCGCCATTCTGGAGCCACTGGACATCAAATGCGTCGACGAGTATCTGTACCAGTATACTACCCATCTCATCAGTGCCAAACGCAACACTTCTGCCGTCCTTCAAGCCTTGGTCAATGGTCATCACATTGTCAATCAACAGTTCATAGACTCTCTCGCTATCGTTGGCAAAAAGGAGAAACCCACAGATCAATCCAAGCTTGAGATTGACTTTGAGGCAAACTGGCCTCGTGAATTGGATTATCTGCCAAACTCCGGAAAAGAACCCAATCCCAGACCTGCCAATTCGCCCCAGTTTACCCCTGATCCCGCTCGCGCTGAAGTTTTCTCAAAGTACACCTTCATATTCAATGACCAAGCTCAATATGACACTTTGATGCCGACCATCACTGGTGGCGGCGGAAAAGCTCTAGTCCGCCAGCTGCAACCTGGTGAAACCGATATTTCGGATATGCTCGAGTATGTTCGCGAAGTTGCTGGCAAGAAGGGGGACCCTTCTTTCGACCTCACCCAGCAGACAAACAAGACCGTACCGGGTGGGATAATTTTGCTAAGGCATGGTGGCCACAAAAACCAGATGCCGGGCTACTATGTCAAGTTGGATTCTGTTTTGGGACAAAGAAGTATTGAGCAGAATGAGCTTCTTGATGCCATTCTGGATACTGATGCTTCGAAACTGAAAAGAGAAGTCCCGGCCGAAGAGAGACAGAAGGCGTTAGCATCAGAAGGTGAGTGCAATTGTGCTTTCAATAACGCGAGCTTACACGAAATAGCGGCCCCAGCAGCTCCAGCAGACCATGTTGAACAACCTCGCGAAAGACGTCAGAATCCGTTGCAGCGTGCTACAGAAGACACTTCCATGGCCGAGCGAGAACGACAATCTCCAGCGCAAGAAGAAGCTGTACCATCACAAAAGTCTGCTGCTCCGGAGCCGTCTACAGACACCATCTCCAGACGCAGAGCAGCCAGACAGCGAACGACACAACCTAGGTATAGGGGTTTCGATGACTTTGAGCCAGAAACGACAATATCAAAGTATGAGCCTCCCTCTCCGTCACAGACCCCAGCACCAGAAGGGGATCCGAGTCAGGCACCATCAGTCGATCCTATGGAAGCCGAGTATCCCGACGAAGGACCATCTCAGCGATTTGCCACACAACGTACCCAAACTCAACAGTCTGCCAGAAAGCGTAGAGGCGAACCACTGGAAGAGAACAGAGAAACAACAAGTAATGTTGTCGACGGTATCCTGAAAGGTGCAGCAACAATGAAGCGCCGCAAGATTGAGGAACAGAAACTGCAAAAGGCAGCTGCCCCTCAGAATGTCGAGGATGATGAAGACATGGATCAGGGTCAGGACGAGGAGCCTGCCGCACCGGTCAAAAAGGTGCCGCGGAGACGCAAGGAAAAAGAGATTGATGTTCGAGCTGCTGTCAATGAGCGGCGTGCCGCAGAAGACGAGGCACGCCAGCGGGATGAGGAAAATCTTCGCGCTGCCTTTGACGGGATGGATGTAGCTGATATACGCAATCTTGCCCAGGTCGAAGAAATGGATATACTACGCAAAGATCCTCCACCCAGGACCAGATACACCGACGAGGGTGATGCGCCTTCTGATCGTTGGGACGACAAATGGAACGGCCGCAAGAACTTCAAGAAATTCAGACGACAGGTCCCTCGTCATGCTGGTGGTGAGGACGGTGGCGGAGGTGCATCCTACGAAAGGCAGAGAATGAGGGTGATTGTTGCATTGGAGGAAGTGCAAAAGAAACCCGATGGTGAAGATTATTGGCTCGAGAGTGTAGAAGACAGCGGTCGTAAGATGATTGGACGCAAAGGAAAGACTAAAAAACGAGGCGCGCCAAGCCAGCGATTTTCTGCTGGCAGTCCTTCTGTTGGCGTCTCTACTCCCACGTCAACCCGTCCCTCGCAATCACAGACGCTAAGGGCTTCTGCTCCAGCAACTCGCCAAGAACCCGAAGTCATCGCATCCGACTCCGACTCGAACAACGAAGAAGACACAACCAACCGCTTCCGCCGCCGCATCCGAAACTCCCGCATCCAAGACGAGGAAGCGGCACACGAAGACGAAATCTTCCCCGACGAGATTGCAGGAACAGCCAGAGACGAGGCTCTCAATACCGCCGCGCATTCGCACGCAAACCAGAGCATCAGAACAACGACCAGTAAGAGTTCGAGAGGCGCACGACGCGGTAGTACGGTATCGATTCAGCCGGACACTCCTGAAATTTCCACCAGAGGCACGCAGAAGAGAAGGGCGGCCGACCAGGGCGGTAGTGCGCCGAAGCGGGCCAGGGCCAGCAGAACGCCTGTTGAGCCCGAAGAAGAGGAGAGTGATGAGGAGGATTCACTGAAGTTTAGGCGTAGGAGGAGGTGATGATCCGGTGTACATGTTGTGAAGCTGGTCCTGCAATGTGAAATGTGGCGAGGGACGAGGTACATTTGTGTTACACTTCAAGGAGAAGGAGAGAGTGTGAGTGACACAGACATGACTGCTGCTGGGGCTCCATATGGTATCTAGCCCTTCCAGCAGACCTGCTTTGCTTTGGGCCAGACACATATAATATGCCTTTCCTCTTCTCTCAAAACGGAACCATGCATGTCTCTGGTTCTGATTCCAAGGATGTGGATCTTTGCTTGCCTGTTCTTCTTCTCGTTGTTGTTGTCCTCAAATTTGTTCGAATCTCTTTCCCCCCTACCCTTCGCAGGCTGTCAGACCTGCTCTACCTTTTCGTGTCAAATTTTCTGCTATACTCCATATGGCCGTAATGCGCAGGAAGCCGCACTGAGGGATATGTAGCAAGGAACATTCTAGTTGCAAGGTGGAAGGTGACGTCCTTGCCGTGGGCCTATCTGCCTTGTCGTAGACCGCTTACTCACATTATCTTACATCATTGTAGCCATTTGGGATTGTGCCTACTGGACTAAAATGGGCCCTATACATCATTACAGGATGCTACGGCCGATGTACGCCATCGATGGCTGGTTGAAACAACAGTATTTGTTGCGGCGCTCAGCGGCTCAGAGCCTTTTCTCCCATCTCGACCCAACACACGTTTGTTTTTATGGTATGAAGGTATTGTAATTTCATGCACCCACAATGAACGTGCCAGTGCGTGCAGAAGCAATCGTTGAGTTGGCTCAATGGTAACACACTCCCTCGTCGGGCGGTAGTCAATCCGATTTCGAGAAGATCTGGACTGTCTCATGGAGGCAGAAAGGATATATACCCACGGTTCGAATCCCCCCAAAGGATTGAATTGTGCGTTTCTTTTGCACTTTTATCTTGAAAATTTGACAGAGGAAAACAGACTTGCGTTGGGCAGATGTGATTTCCTCCTTTTTCTTTTCCCCTTCTTCTTCCAATCTATACGCACTCGTTGCAAGTCGTTTCCTGGAACGAACATCTCCGTCGACTGAGATCCAAGATGTGGTGGGAATGTGCCAAGTCAAGTTGCGAAGCCACGGGAGGAAAAGGAGAAAAGCTCTGCCAGTGCTGAATAAGCCAAGCCCCATATGTTGACCTGACTCCATCTCCCAACCGGTCCAAGCCTCTAGGTTGCGAAACTCCCAAGATACGCAAATGATCGCGATAGTTGTGCAGTATGTGGTTACTGGCGACGCCGTTCCAGCAATATCAGTTTCTGAGCTCGCGAGCGTCCCATTATGCCAAGTTACACATGGGTGGCCAAGTGGATTGATTGACCCTTTGTGGTTATTTTTGATGCTCATGACTTCTCTCGGCATTGAGTGGGTCAGGAAGAAGATATCTGGAAGAAAGGGGTTGCGGGCTAGCGCCGGTTCTCCAGCAGCATGGTCACAAAGACTAGCTCTGCAGCCTCGGTTTTCGATCTTCGTCATGCCATGGTACCATGACCCTCAACTGTCTGCAGTATATCCGCACACGAAATGTGTCGTTTCGAAGTGAGGATATCGCATCATCAGGGCACTCAGATGTGTGGTGATGGGCTATGGCGCCCTGGCTTTCCATCAAGTCCGGCAAACATGTCCAGTGTGCGAGATGGCAAGTCAGGAGCCAGCCCTGATGGATCTCACAGGTATGATACCGACCCAATCGTCTAGAGCTGCTGGAAAGAGCCTCTACTGTTCGGTGCAAAAGCCCTTGTCGAAGGTATAGGGTCTAATCCGAGCTGTCTTCCTCGTGGTTCTCAAGCTCGGACATGGGCGAATTCAGAGACAGCTGCCCACCGACGAAAACAACTCCGGTGATGAATGTCACAACGGTGAAAGTCACAGCAACCTGTACAACCCGATCAGCATTGTGGTATGAGAAGGAGGAATGGCACCAACCTTGGCATTATCGTCCCACCAGTAAGTGTGCAGTCGGTGCCAGGTAGCACTCCACACCAGCACAAACATACCCACGACCATGCAGAGCGCACTACACAACAAGAAGACGACGGGCAACTGCCAAGTGTAGATCTGGAATCTCCTCGGCATAAGCCTCCCCTCGCGGTCCCTCCTGTGCCGGCTACTCAGCAGGTGGCGAATGTTCATGAGGGCATCGCGATGAGAAGATAAGCGGTGCAGACGGATCGTCTGGTCTGCCGCCGAAGTAATCGACGCGAGACCGAATATGATGCCGCAGAACCAGCTCGTGCGTACGGGCCATGGGGACTCGACGCCATTGGGGAGGACCCTAGGCCACGAGCCTGTGGACGTAAGACAGCCAGTCAAGAGCGCGGCCTGGGGTTGGTTCTTAGAAAACGTGAGACCACGAGTGCGCAAAGTCATTGGGATGTGCCTTACCACAATGCCTACGAAGTTCAGCTCGGCGAGCTTGTTGTCGCGCCATTGGCCGGTGAGCCTGTCGCGCTCGTCCTTGTCTTGGTCGTTCAAGAGTAGTACTATCGGCTCGTGCGTTGTCGCTCTAGGGGAGAACAGACCGCTGTCCAGGAACTGCCATATTGCTTTGCCGCATTTACAGATGGTACTCCACATTGTGTACCCAAGTATAAGGTCGTTTGAGTGAGAAGCAATGTATGTATATGCATGTGGACTGTCTTTCTGGGGTTGGACAGATGTACGTCCCTCGAGGACGGGGCTGGAAAGCGGGGTTGGTCGATACGAGTACATCGTCATAACGTAAACAGAAGAATCCCGCGGCACAAGGGAGATATGTACTTGGCATGAAAAGTATACTATTTGGATGTGTGACTGTCCGAGTAGGCATAGTTGTTCGAAAGAGACCGCAAGGCGTAAGAACGGCCGTACATCCGAAATATCTGGACCAGCCAATTTTCGACAGCTACGCGAGCAATACATTGTATCTTCTGCAGCTATCGCGAAAACTTGAACAGTCTATCAGCCTACTGGAGGTACGTTTTGGTTTAGAAGAAGGTCGATAACATACTTCATGTATTAAAGTAACAGTGAGCTCTGAGTCAAGATATCGGCCCCTTGTTCATCTCAACATCTCAACGCCATGCTAATGCAGCAAGAATGGTTTGATGCCACCAGGGCTCACCTTTCCACCGAAACAATATAGCTTTTAGAAACAAGAAAGAGGGCCACTGTGGCATGAAAGGGTAGAGCAAACGACGCGGGGAAGAAAAGGAATGATGCGTATGCCAGCAGCTGTGCACACGGCCTCCTCCAAACAGCCTAGACACGAAGGTCTGAAGCAGCTGATTCGTAGCCACTGTCAGAATCAGTCTCGCGCAACACTTTTTTCAGAATCTTCCCGCTGGCTGATTTTGGTATGCTGTCGCAGAACCGGATCTGACAATCCATGACCTTGTACTTTGCCAGGTACTGGCGCATGAAGCTGAGGATCTCATCTCGTGATAACAGACTTCCTTGCTTGCGCACAACGTATGCCCGAGGCACTTCGGTAGCTTCCCAAGGATGCGGGATGCCGATTACTGCAGCATCCAAGATGTCTTCATGCATCAACAGAGTGCTTTCGAGCTCTGGTGGAGCTACTTGCCAGCCGCGCACCTTGATCAGCTCCTGTGTACGGTCAGCCTCCTTTTCCTACGATATTGACAGAGTTGACCATCGGGCTTACCTTTTTCCGATCAATGATGTACAGTTTGCCGTCTCCGTCCATGTACCCTACATCTCCAGTCCGTAGCCAACCCTCGCTGTCAAAAGCATTGCGGGTAGCCTTCTCGTTGTCTAGATATCCCAGCATTGAGATTGGACCACGTAGCAGTACCTCCCCTGCCGAATCTTGATCAAGAGTACGACCTCTCTCAGCATCCACGATTCTGGAGGGCTTGGTCAGCATGATACCAGATACTCGCTACTACCAAAGAACTTACTTTGCTTCGTAGCTACCCAACAGTCGTCCTACTGACCCAGTACAGTCGGACTCTGGGTAGTGAAAGGTGGTCATCCATCCACCTTCAGTCATACCATAGACCTGGCATATACGAGCAGTAGGCGCAAACATCTGAAGAGCCGATTGCTGTGTCGTTCCTGAGAGTGGGGCCCCTCCGCACCAGATCAGTTCAAGAGACTTCAGCACGTTGACTTCTTCGACGGGGAATCCGAGGAACCGCACGATCAACGGAGGAGGCATTGCAGTTTCGGTGATGCCGTATCTTTCGATTGAGCCCAAGAAGTCGGATTGGTTGAACCTGGTCATCACATAAGTGACGTGACCGGAGCGAAGAGCACTGACGAGGGCAAGGGGCGCAGCGAAAGCATGGAAGAACGGGACGCAGAGCAATCGCCGAACCTGTGAGCAAATTAGCGATGTTTCAAAAGCTTGTCGGGTGTGATCATACTGCATATGGCTTTTCACACAGGTCTTCTATTGCCTGGTTCTCAGCCACCCAGCTCAAATGTGATCTTGCTGCCATCTTAGGCATCCCTGTTGTTCCGCTTGTGGTCATGAGCGCTGCAATTGCAGAGCGTGAGGTGTCAGCACTGCAAAACTCTCGCCAGGGCTTTTCTTCGACTTGTAATAATGCTTCTAAGGAAACATAGTCGGCATTGTCTGACCCATCGACGACAATAATGTTGTTGAGGGGAATGTCGTTGGCGAGGGCAGCTTTCTGAACAGTTTCCAACTGCGCTAACGAAGTAATCACGTATCTGGTCTTCGAGGTCTTGAAATGATGTCCTAACTCTGTTGCTGTGTATGCAGGGTTTGATCCTGTATAGATTGCACCGGAACCAATGATGCCGAGGAAGAAGATGGGATATAAGATCTGGAAAATGGGTTAGCAGAAAATTTGACACGAAAAGGTAGAGCAG
>Ga0068629_1000369_pt1 | contig 12830 bp, 15 predicted proteins | sample InSIn3gowninarea_FD_77432 | JGI IMG/M metagenome (GOLD analysis project Ga0068629, IMG submission 77432) | Clean room microbial communities from NASA Spacecraft Assembly Facility at Jet Propulsion Laboratory, Pasadena, California, USA -... ...
CTTTTCATGAAGTTCAATTTGTAGTAAATCTAAATCCGAAGCACGTGTTGTAGCATTGGGATGTGAGTTAGGTATTCAGCTGATTGATTTCGAACGTAAAGATGATTGGTGGAGTGATAAAAACCACAAATCCCTTTATTTGGAAAATTTAGATGAAGCTGGATTTTATGAGGTTAGTGAACCTCAGTATGGCGACATGTTGGTGTGTAATGTTGGTCGTACAGAACACCCGAATCATGCAGTGATTTGGTTGGGTGATCAGTGGCAATTAAAGTCAGAAGAAAGCACAAGTTGTTTTGGTGGGCCATTGATTCTACATCACCCGTATGGCCGTAAATCTGTTCGTGAAATCTTTGGGCAACAATGGCAAGAGCGCGTTGTCAAAATTGTGAGGCATAAGAATGCTTAAAACGATCAAATTATATGGCGTACTGGGAAAGAAGTTCGGTAAGGAATTTCATCTAGCTGTTGAAAGCACTCGTGAAGCCGTAAAGGCACTATCAGTCCAAGTGCCTGGCTTTGAGCAATTCATGCTAACAGCTCATGAACAAGGTCTTGCCTTTGCTGTCTTTCAAGATGATGAAAATATCAGTGAGGACCAAATCGACTTTGGGACTGGCGCCAAAGTTATCAAGATCGTGCCTAAAGTCATCGGCGCGGGTGGTAATGGTATTTTTCAGGTTGTTATCGGAGCTGTTTTGATTGCAGCAGCTTTTGTTACTGGGGGTACTTCATTAGCAGCTTGGGGGGCTTTGCAAGGTGCTTTAGTTGGCGCAGGCTTTGGTATGATGGTTGGCGGCATAGCACAAATGATGATGCCCCAAGCGGATACGCCCCAAGACGAAAACCAAGATGGAAATAAGCCTAACAAGGGCTTTGGTGGTGCAGTCACTACAATCGCACAAGGCAATCCAGTTCCGATTCTTTATGGTCAGCGTGAAGTCGGTGGATTTATTGTGAATGCTGGTCAATTTGCAGTAGATACTTTTAGCTCTGCGGATGCTGGTTACACAGGCGGTGGCAGCAGCGGTGGAAAGAAATAATTTAAAAACACAGGCGCAATGAGCGCCTTTTTTATTGTCTGAGGATAAGTATGAACGCAGTAATTAAAGGCGCAAAAGGCGGTAGCAAAAGCCAAAGACAACCAAAAATTGCAAACGATACAACCGCTTCAAAAACCTATGCACGTTTACAATATGGCATGAGCGAAGGGGAAGTTGAGGGCTTAGCAAATGGCTTTAAATCAATCTTCCTCGATGACACGCCAGTTGAAAGCGATAGTGGCGCAAGAAACTTTCAAGATGTCACTCTAGATTTTCGCTCAGGCACCAATGACTAGACATACATGGAAGGTTTTGAAAGCATTGCTTCTGAAGTTGCTGTTGGAGTTGAGCTTAAAAGTGATACGCTTTGGGTTAAAGGGATTACCAATCTTAATCTCGATGCCGTAATTGTAAGGGTGCGTTTTGGGGCTTTAAAAAAGCAAGACCCAAGCAATGGCGATGTTTCAGGTATTGTTATTGATTACTCGATTGAAGTACAAACTGACGGAGGTGCGTGGGAGTTAATGCTTGACACTAAAATGTCAGGAAAAACTTCAGCAAATTATGAGCGTACTCACCGTATCGGCTTACCAAAAGCCAATAATAATTGGTTGATTCGCGTCACACGTAAAACACCAAATTCAAGCTCTGAATATGTCAGCGATAAGATGTATATTCAAGCCATTACTGAAGTTATCGATCTTAAACTTACATACCCAAATACCGCAGTGATTGGCGTGCAATATGATGCTGAAACATTCTCGAATATTGCCAAATTCGCAGTCGATCTAAAGGGCGTAAAGATCAAAGTGCCGAGCAACTACGATCCAGTGAGCCGAACTTACATCGGGATATGGGATGGTACATTTAAACGTGCTTATACCAATAACCCAGCTTGGATTTACTATGACCTATGCACCAATAAGCGATATGCGCTTGGCAAACGTTTAACCGAGCAAATGATTGATAAATGGTCTTTATATCGTTTAGCTCAATACTGCGACCAAATGGTGAATGATGGCAAAGGTGGTCAAGAGCCGCGTTTTACCTGCAATGTGTATATTCAAAGTGCCGAATCTGCTTTTGATATTTTAAGTAAACTAGCAGGCGTATTCCGTGCGATTTCATATTGGGACGGCAATTCAATTGTCTGTGATGCTGATTTACCACAAGATACTTATTTCACTTACACTCGCGCCAACGTCATCGATGGGCATTTTGAATATTCAGGCACTCGTGCGCGTGATCGTCACAATGCAGTCAAAGTCGCTTGGGATAATCCACAAAATCGCTATAAGACCGAATATGTCTTCGTACGGGATGAAGCGGCGATTGCAAAGCTCGGTGTGCGTATTGCTGAGATTGATGCGTGGGGTTGTACTTCTGAAGGGCAGGCACAACGTGCAGGTCTTTGGGCATTAAAGTCTGAGCAACTGGAAACTCGCACTGTATCTTTTAAAGTTGGTTTGGATGGTTATATTCCACAACCAGGTAAAGTAATTGAAATTGCGGATGAGTTGTTCGCAGGTCGTGCCAATGGCGGGCGTATCTCTAAAGTTTCTGCAAACTTGCGCACCATTACTTTAGATCGTGATGATGTGGTGTGTCGTGCAGGCGATCGACTTGTTGTAAACGGTGAAAATGGCAAGGCGCAAACGCGAATTGTGTCATCAAAAGTTGGGCGAAATGTCACAGTCACAGTGGCGTTTGAATCCGTTGCAGCAGAAAATGTTTGGGTCGTTGATGCGCAAGACTTAAAAACGATGAAGTTTCGCGTCATGAGTATTACTCAAGACGACAAACATCAGTTTTCAATTACAGGCTTGCAATACGAATCAGCAAAATATGATGCGATTGATTTCGGTGCATTCATTGATGATCGTCCAATTTCAATCGTCAATCCAACGACTCAAGCACCTGTCACCAATGTTTTAATTTCATCTGAAAACATGGTGCAACAAGGCTTGTCTGTTGAAACCATGCTGATTACTTGGGATCAAGCGCAAGGTGCCACAAAGTATCAAGTCGAGTGGCGCAAGGATGATGGTAATTGGATTAAATTGCCGATTACGGGTAGTAATTCAGTTGAAGTTCAGGGTATTTATGCAGGTAATTATGAGGCTCGTGTTACTGCGATTTCTGCATTTGATATTGCTTCTTTACCGACTTATTCTGTTTTAACAACTCTATCTGGCAAGCAAGGTTTACCGCCTGCCCTAGCCAACATTGCAGCGACAGGCATTTTGTTTGGTTATCGCTTAGATTGGAATTTCCCTGCGACTGGTGCGCTCGATACCGCTTATACGGAAATTGAGATTGCAAGCACTGCAAACGGTGCCAATGCTGCGCAACTTGGGCTTTTCGCATACCCAACAAACAGCCATGTAATTCAAGGAATGCAGCCAAATTTAAAGCGTTATTTCCGCGGACGATTGATTGACCGTATTGGGAATGTTGGGCCGTGGTCGCAATATGCGAGTGCAACAACCTCAGCCGATGCGTCTGCTGTGCTTGATATTTTGTCAGGAAAAATCACCGAGTCACAATTACACCAAAACTTGCAAACCAAGATCGATAAGATCGACACAATTGCAGGGCTTGATGGTGATGTTGGCAATTTGATTGAAAATATTAGTGCTGTTCAAACTCAAACAGATCAAATCAGTGATGAGCTTGCTTTAGAACGTCAGCAACGAGTTACAGCAATTCAAAACTTAGACGATGGCTTAGCTCAAGAAATACAGGATCGTCAGTCTGCAATTGCACAAGAAATTACATCACGCAACACCGCCATTGGCGCTGAGACCGCCGCCAGAAATGCTGCAATTCTAGCGGAGGCAGCAAAAACATCAACCGCAATCTCATCTGAAAGAACCGAGCGATTATCTGAAGATAGCGCACTAAGTCAGCGTATTGACATGGTAAGTTCAAGCTTTGATGGCAATGTTGCTGCTATTCAGCAAGAATTGATCACACTTACAAGTGAAGATAGCGCACTAAGTCGGCGTATTGATTCAGTGTTGGCTGAAGTTGATGAAAACGCTGCTGCAATTAATCAGGAGGCAACAGCTCGAGCTGATTCCGATTCAGCACAAGCACTACTGATTGAAACAGTACGCGCAGAATCAAAGCAAGATAATTTGAATGTTCAAGCACTAGTTTCTGATGAACGAAATGCTCGTATTGATGCAGATGGCGCACTAGCAGAGCGTGTGCTTGGTGTTGAGGTTGTAACTGATGCGGCAATGATTGGTTCAACTGATGACTTGATCGGAAACGAAAATGGCTATTCTGGTACATGGACTATTATGAGTGCTGTCCAGGAGGGGGACTTATATCAAGCACAGCATACTGACTTTCTGACAGTATCAGTCCAAAAAAACAGCGCAGATATTTTCACAGAACAGACTGCTCGTGTGAGTGCGGATAGCGCACTTTCAGAACGCATTGACTCTCTGAATGTTGAGTTTAGCGGAAATACAGCATCAATTCGTGAAAAGCTCACATCACTTGCTGATGCTGACCAAGCACTCACTGAATCTCTTTCTAATATGAGCGCTCGTGTGGGCGACAACGAAGCCAATATCTTTAGTGAGTCGCAAGCGCGTGCTGACGCAGATAGTGCCAACGCAAAAGCGCTGGTGGATTATCGGGCAATCAACGATTCCGCTTTAGCGAATATTCGTTTTGACATAGAGAGTGTTGTTAATGACACAGACTCAAATAGTCAGCTTCTTGTCGCGCTAGATAGTCGCACACTAACTGCACAAGAAACAGCAGACCGTGCCATTTCTGACGCTACATCAAAAGCTAGCGCTGCCGAGTCAGCAGCCAAAACCTATGCAGATGCCAAGGCGAAAGCTGAAGCGGATGCAGCCAAGGCAGCAGCATCAGATGACGCTACATCAAAAGCTAATGCAGCAGAATCAGCAGCAAAAGCAGCGGCAGCTTTAGACGCTAAAAACAAGGCCGACGATGCACTTGCGGCAGCTAAAGTTTTGTCAGATGCGGCTCAAGCCACAGCCGATGAAGCACGAGGCACAGCAGATGAAGCCTTGGTGAATGCAGCGTCAGCAACGATCAAGGCTCAAACCGCAATTGATGACACACAAGCACTTTCAACTTTAGTGACCGAAGTCAAGGCGGTAGCAGATCAAAATACACTTGATGCTGATGCTGCGGCAGCCACAGCAGCAAGTGCATTAGAAAAAGCAACCGCTTCAGCAACAAAGTCAGATGCGAATGCACTCAAGATTGAGGAAGTCACCGCTGAACTTGGAACCAAAGCCAGCACAGGAGCATTGACTCAAACCAATGCTAGTATTGCTGAAGTTGACGACAAGGTTAAGGCAAACACCACTCGTCTTGACGGTGTGTATGCGCAAGTGTACCCCGACATGATCGGCTCGACAGAGGGTTTTATTGGATCGACAGGTCTTGCGGGAACATGGACTTTACAATCAGCAATGATTGAAAACGACATGGCTTTAAGTCAGCGCATTGATACCACTGTTGCTGAAATTGGCAATACAAAAGCACTGGTTCAAACCGAAGCTTATGCAAGAGCACAGGAGGATGAGGCACTATCATCGCGCATCAATACACTAAAAGTTGATGTTGATGGAAATAAGGCGGCGATTGTAACGCTGGAAACAGCGCGAACGACTGACAATGAATCTTTCGCTGGTCGGTTCGATACACTTCAGGTAAGCACAAAGGCCGCAAAAGACACAGCAGATCAAGCTATTCAGGATGCGCAATCCAAGTCAGCCGCAGCAGAGGCGGCAGCTAAGGCTTATGCTACAGCCCAAGCCGAAGCAGAGCGTTTAGCAGCCATTGCAGCAGCATCTGATGATGCTACAGCGAAAGCAGATGCAGCAGAGGGAGCAGCCAAAGCAGCAGCAGCTTTAGATGCTAAAAACAAGGCTGACGCTGCAAAGCAAGCAGCTATTGATGCAGCAGCACTTGATGCAACCGCTAAGGCTGATGCAGCCGAAGCAGCAGCTAAGGCAGTTGCAAATGCTGCGCAACGAGCAGCCGAAGCAGCAGCCGAAGCAGCAGGCAATAAAGGTGAGGTTATTTTTGGCTCAACCACGCCCGCAGCAGATAAGCGTCTGTCTCAAAACTTATGGATTGACACAACAGGAGGTCTAAACACACCGAAGCGCTGGAATGGGTCAGCATGGGTTATTGTTACCGACAAGGCTGCAACCGATGCCGCAAAAGCAGCAAAAGCAGCTCAAGACACAGCAGATGAGGCGCTTGGTAAGGCGGATAAAGCAACTGAGAACATCGCAACCATTCAGCGCGAGCAGGGTGTCTTTGCTGACAGGCTTGATGCAATCGGTGGTGAGATTAAGACGATTCAGGGTTATGTGGATGGTCAGCAGACAAGCATTGAAGTTGTAAGTGCTGTTGGCGACCTAAACAAGCTCAAGAATGAGATTGCAAAAGCTCGACTTGATGAAGACACAACTAAACTGCAAGGACAGGCCGCGGCACTCACTTCAGCGGTAAATAGTTATGATGCAAGAATTGCTGAGATAACAAGTAAGCGCACAAAGGAGCAGGCAAAGGCGGATAAAAATCAGGAATTAATTGATCTTTATACAAGCCAAATTGCAGAGCTAAATGCTGCAAAAATTGATGCAAATGCGCAGAAAGCCGCTATTTCTTCGCAAATTGCACAAATCACAGCAGACAAAGCAAGGCTAAACTCACTTGTTCTGACTGAAAGTAAGATTAAAGCACAACACACAATCAAGCTTGATAGTGATGGTGTGATTTCGTCTTATGGCTTGGCGATTGAAGAAAGTGGGGGTACGAATTACAGCAACTTTGTTATTCGTGCTAACTCGTTTGCTTTAGCAGGGCCAGCAAGCGCGGGAAGTACACCTTACTACCCATTCATTTTCCGCAATACGCCATTCACTGATCCAGAAACAGGCACGGTGTTTCCTGTGTCCGCTTACTTGAAATCAGGTTTTCTTGATTATGCATCAATTAAATTGGCGCATATTGATACAGCAAGTATTGGGAGTTTGAGTGCTGTTAGTGCCAACTTAGGTACGTTTGTCTCAGCAAGTGAAAATGGTAGCACTACTATTTCAGGTGAGGAAATTACTGTTAAAGATGCTGCAGGAAATATCAGGGTGCGTATTGGAGTGTTCATATGATTAACACAGGTATCGAGATTGGCGTCAAAAGTGGGACGCTTAGTGTATTTCAGGGTGTGCTACCAATGTCCTACATTGATGAGGAGCGTACACTGCCTAATATTAACTCTAACGGAACTTCAGCGTCATATGATTTCAATATACCGAGTCATATTACAGTGCCGATGTTCTACGTTGTAATGGATGTTACAGGTGGTTATCTATACGATTTTCAGCACTTGAGTGGCACATCTTGGCGAATAAACTTCTACGGAATAAAAACAATCAATATGGCTACAGGCGGAGTCATACAGTGGACTGAACCACTTGTTAAGGCGGGAACAAAATTTATTATTGGAGGGCAGCGTGGTTAAGTACTTTGAGATACGCAACGATAACGCGAATGTTGTTATTGATGATCAGTTCGTTACACCCAAGTTTCTGATAAAAAAGCAAGTATTTACAGGTAGTACGTTGAAACCAGCGTCTAACTATCGGACACCTACAAACGAGTGGGCGTACAGCTACCAGCAGCATATACTTGCTTTCGGGCCGTCACTTCGCGCACTTGGTTTTGACTATCCAGACACCGAGGCTGGATTGACTGAAGTGCGCAGGCGTTTAATGGTGTTTGCACGCAATGATAACAATGAGGCTTTCCGTGCGCTAACATTTATACGGTACGATAATACTCTAGCTCGATACGAACTAGGTGTTTCTGTCGTAGCAGATACCCCAAACTCACCAATACAGTTATGCTTATATACCACCGCGAAAATGACACCAAGTAAGCTGGGAATGTTGGTATATAACGCACAGCAAGAATTGGTTTTCGATGCGCTTAAAGGGTATTTACAGCACGTCGGCACATTACATGGAGGGGTGCGTGTTGGCGCTGGCGTTGGAGTAGCTGCAACGTACACCCTAGCCCTGCCTGCGACTGTGAATCAGCAGCACTTATATATTTCCCAGCGTTCATCCCTTCCATTTTACGCAGCGTACCGCATTAGCAGCAGCGGGGTGTCCTATGCAAGCACGCACTACCGCCCTGTACTTTCTTTTCCTAACGCAACAACTTTACAAGTTCAACTGGTTGCTCAGCGAAATGTAAGCGGCAACAACCAATCACAATCTTACTCAGGTTTTTTTGAAAACATAATTTATTGTCCTTATGAGCATGATGTTTACACAGGCTTTGGAAACTAACAAAGACAAGCTTAATCGCACCTTCGGGTGCTTTTTTATTACCAAAATTTAGGGGGTCTTATGACCGACAACGAGTCGTACGGGGTCAGAGTAGAGAAGAAGATTGATTCAATGCAGTCTGACATTCGAATGCTGTCCGACCACGTAACCAGATTGACCTTCATTAACGAAGCGCACCAAAACACGAGTGCTGAAAACCGCAAAGATATTGATTCGATTATAACCCGGGTTGGTGTGCTGGAAAATAAATCAGCTCAACTCGATGGTGGCCTGAATGTCATTCGTATTGCCTTAACACTTCTCGCAGGGGTTTTTATTGGCGTGTGCACATGGGTCGGATCTTCAATTATCCAGAATGCACAAGAAAACTCACTCCTTAAGGAAAAAACGGCTCGTCTTGAGTCCGACGTATCAACCATTAGGAATTATCAAAAATGAAATTCATCCCCGAAAACGTCTGGAAATATTTATCTGTAAAGCTCCCAATTATCGGAGCTTTTTTATTGGGTGTTCTTCCTGTTTTAATTCAAGAGGGCATCAACACACAACTCATTCCGACTGAATACCATGCTATTTTGCTTTCAGTTGTATTGCCTGCATTGGCGTACATTGGCCGTAAGATTGCACAGCCTAAAGTTAAGGGTAGCCCATAATGAAACACATATTTGATTTCCTGCGAAAGATCAGTGGTGGCAAACTCACCCAAAAGCAGGTTGATGCTGCAGATAAGTTAATTGCAACCGCCTATGATGACCTGAATGATATGCTGGGTATCGCCACAGATGAAATGCACATCAGCCCAAGTGGTATTGATCTGATCTGTAATTTTGAAGGTAAGAGACTTACTGCCTATGACGATGGAGTGGGAGTGTGGACGATTGGTTTCGGTACCACAGTTTATCCGAACGGCATTAAAGTTATGAAAGGTGATACCTGCACGGAAGCACAAGCTAAGACATACATGGCACATGATTTAAAGAAGTTTGAAGCTACTGTAAATAAGGCAGTCACAGTGCAACTTAATCAAAATCAGTTTGATGCACTGGTATCACTTGCCTACAACATTGGGACTAATGCATTTAGCAAATCGACGTTGGTTAAAAAGTTGAATGCCAATGATATTCGTGGTGCTGCAGATCAGTTTGATGTATGGGTGAATGCAGGCGGTAAACGTATGCAAGGGCTTGTGAATCGACGTGCTAAAGAAAAGGCTTTGTTTCTATCATGATCAAAGCATTATTGCTGTGCATCCTCTTATCGGGTTGCACGGCTTATTCAAATTCACACCTATATATAGTCATTAAAAAATGTAGACTGATTTGTAGACTGTTGAATTATATTTGTAGACTGTTCATGGTTGTTAGTGCGAAGTGTTGCATATATACAATATATTTAAAAACAATGATCTACTGTTATTTATAACTAATTAGATTAAACGCAAAACAATGTTCTCAGAACTGGAAGTTCTAATGGTTAGAAAGTGTGGTGTGATTCAAGTTATTGTTATTAAGTAGCTTATTATCCATATAGTCTACACTAAAAAATAACGTGTAGACTATATGTAGACTGTTGAGTAATTTCAGGCTTAAAATGCAAGTGTCGAATTTGTAGATTAAGCCTGAAATGAAACTCAACAAGACTAATGTTGATGCTATTGCATTGACTGAAAAAGGGCAAGCCATCTATCGTGACTCAGACTTGATTGGTTTTGCAGTCCGAGCTACTACCAAAAGTAAATCTTATATTGTTGAACGTCGGCATGCTGGAAAGTTATTCCGTGTGACGCTGGGTAAGACTAATGAGATTACACCTGCGGAAGCTAGAAAAAAAGCTCAGTCTATTTTGGCTGATATAGCCAATGGTGTTTTTGAGAAAAAGAAAGATGCTTTAAATAGCAAGATAGCCTTGGGGCAGGCTTTCGATCTGTACCTAAACCAGAGAAAGTTAAAGCCGCTTTCTGTGGATACCTACAATCACTGCATCAATGCCTTCCTTTCAGACTGGAAAGAACGGCCTATATTTGAGATCAATAAAAAGGATGTATTTGACCGATTTATTAAGCTGACAGAATACAGTCCAACTCAAGCCAATCTTACTTTAAAAATGTTCGGGTCTATCTGGCGCTTTGCTCAAATCCATTGCTCAACCGATGAAAATCCAATTCTCAAACAAAACCCAGTTGATGTGATTCCTGCAAAACGCGGTTGGAATAAAACCAAAGTGCGTACACGCCACTTAGATGAAAGCAATATCCATACTTTTTACAATGCGGTCCTGAATTACTTCACTGAGCGTTCTTTGTATGAAGATGCTTCTAAGAATGCTACACGCGACCTTGTGCTATTCATCATGTATACCGGCTGCCGTAGAAATGAAGCTCAAACCCTAAAGTGGGAAAATGTAGACATTGAGAAGGGTTTATTTGTATTTAAGGACCCAAAGAACGGTGACGACCACTTATTGCCAATGGGCGACCATTTATTTGAAATTATCAAACAGCGATATGAATTAAAAAGCAATGAGTATGTCTTTCCGGGCTCCAATATGTCCACTGAAGCAAAACACATATCAGGTGCTCAAGGCATGTTAAAGACAATAGGGGAGCAGACTGGTATTGAAATTTCGCTGCATGATTTACGCCGAACCTTTGCGACAATCTGCAATAACTTGGACTATGGTCCATATACCATCAAGCGATTACTCAACCATAGATCAGGTGCTAAGAATGATGTGACTGGTGGTTATGTGCAGGTATCACTTAAAAAATTACGGCTTGCAATGAATGACATTGAAGCCGTGTATCAAGGCAAGCTCAACTGCTTCGATTAAGAGGCAAGTTGAGCTGTATTCATTACTGTTTGTCGCTCTTGGTAGGCTAGTACGTCTGACTTCTTGTAAGTAACACATCGACCAACCTTAGTGTAAGGAATCCCGCCACCTACACAACGCAAGCGCTGCAAGGTATGGACGGAGCAGGAGAGGTAAATTGCTACATCTTCCTGCGGAAACAACTGCTGATCCGATGCAGCAAGGAAGCGATCTAAACGCATATCTTTATCTTGCTGCGACATTTCATTTAGCTTAATTTTCACTTTTCACCCCCAATCTTTTACCCGCTTTGATTTCTTCATCGGTGGCATGTTTAATTTTGTTTAAATGAAAAACATACCCCGCTGTTCCATCTGGATAAGTCAGCCAAACAATTTGCATCGGGTCTGTTTCAGTAGACTCAAAAGTAACAACACAAGAATTTAATATATCTGTAAAAACAACCTTATCCCCAACCTCAAAAATATTGTGCTGGCGGCGGTATTCAAGAAGGGCTTTCCTTAATCGTTCTGCATGCAGCGAACCATTGTCTCGAAACTTGGATTTAGCGCTTTCGTATCCACCTAGGTTTTCAATTAGGACTTCATAAGTAATATCCCTACCCAAATCCCAAGTGATATTGAGCGCGTCAATTTGAGTCATTAGCCACCTCCATCAAATGAAGATCTGAGTCCAGAGCCTCACACCAAACAGCACCATTCAAAGTAAATTGATGCCACCCGTTCTTTCTTCCGACATAATGGAGAATTTGGGGCTCATGCTTCCACTTGTACTTATTCCCAATCACAAGCTTCATGACACTTCTCCTAAAGACTTCACCACACCAGCTGGCAGCTCCACATCAACACTGGCTTCTTCATTTCGCATCCAAAAATCAACAGCGATATGATAAAGCGCAGATACTTGCTCGGCTGTAAATGTTTTGACTGTGCCAGTCTGACTGATTACATGCGGAGCCAAGTCCTCAGCAAAGTCTTTTGCGATTTCTAAAATTTCAGTCATTGGCTGGCTCCTGTGCTTCGATCATGGCTTTGTAATCACGCCAAAATTCCCACTTTTTAGATTTGACCTGATCCTTATATGATTGCTCCGCAATTTCACGCCAAACCGGATCATTCTCGTGTCTTGGCTTATCGATGCGATCGATCGCCATTTTTTCCGCAATCTGCTCAGGCAGCTCTTTCTTAACCAAAACAAAACCTTCAGGCACCGCTACGTCGATATTTAATGAATCTATAAACTCAGCCAATTCATTAGCATCAACTACAGGGAAATCAACAATGCTTGCATCCAAAGCCGAAAATGAATTGACTGCAATCCAAGATTGAATATCACCAAAACCTTCAGGCACCGCTTGAGCTTTGTCTGATTGCCATGCATCACGTGCACCTTTTAAATATTCACGTTCAGCAATAGTTAAATCTCTTTCTTTGCATGCTTGGTAAAGCTTCGCTACCTCTGGTAAGGCTGCAAAATCTTTATCGTTCTGAATATCCATCACACTCTCCTGAGCAAACATCTGCGCAAAATCCTGATTTATGGTTAAAATTGCGCAAATAATTGCTCGAAATATTTATTAAGCTATTTCTTCAATAGC
>Ga0068629_1000371_pt1 | contig 12816 bp, 13 predicted proteins | sample InSIn3gowninarea_FD_77432 | JGI IMG/M metagenome (GOLD analysis project Ga0068629, IMG submission 77432) | Clean room microbial communities from NASA Spacecraft Assembly Facility at Jet Propulsion Laboratory, Pasadena, California, USA -... ...
CTAATGTAGGTTCCACATTTCTTGAATAACTTCTCCTTGTACTTGAAGTTGAAGTTATTCAAAAGAAAAAGGAACTTGATGCAACTCTAGTCGAAACAAACAGACTCAAAAAGGAAAATGAATGGTAGAAGTAATAGATGCATGATCTTTTCAAAGAAACAAAATATGTTTCCTTCCTAAGACTTCAAGTTGAGGAGCTATAAAAGAGAGACAAAATCTTAACGAGTCAGCTAAAGGAAATTGTTTTCAAGTACAAGGAGAAGTTATTCAAGAAATGTGGAACCTACATTAGAGAAATTTTGAGGTAAAAAATGGGTCTCACAAAAATATGTACAAAAAAAATAAACTTTATAAGGACCAATAGGATTCCATATGATGATGTCAACCATGGGGCATGATTCACCATTTTTGGAGTAAAGAGGTAAATTATTAATAAAATATAAAAACTACTTTTTCAATTTATCTCCATATGATTTTACTCAAATTTTGAGCGGGAGCACTTGTTGGATTTGGAATTTAATTTTGCATCAAAGGAGTACCCATGTTGCATACTTTCGATGGATCTTATTACATGAAAAATGTGAAATACATTAAAAAAGTGTGATTGCAATCACATTTTTTCATGTATTTCAAATTTTTCATGTAGTAGGGTCCATCAAAAGTATGCAACATGAGTACTCCTTGGATGAAAAATTATATTCCACATCCAACGAGTTCTCCCACTTGAAATTTGAGTAAAATCATAGGGAGATAAGTTGAGAATATGAGTTGAAAAAATAGTTTTTTTCTTTTTCCCCTCCAAAAATTGATGAGGTAATCTAATCCTATTTTAATATTTCCACTATTATTTTATAATATTCCTTAGGAGGCCCATTTTAGACCTTAAAATTTCTCTAATGTTTTTCAAATGAGGATGTTGAAAAGAAGAATCATGTCATTAATGAAAAAGATCAAGAAATTGATCTCTTAAAGATGAAGGAAAAAGACGCGGGTGAAGCTCCATGTAATGAAGGAACAAGTTCTAAGCCCCCTCAAAGTAAGGTTGAAGAGAATATTGAAATAAAAATCCTTCAAAGGAAAAATAAAAGTGAAATACAAAATAAAATTGAAGGTGTCGATGTTCGAAGAAGTTATATTGAAGTCATCAAGGAAAAGCAATTACAACAAAGGATTGATCCACCTCCAAGGAAGAATGTCTTCAAAAGATCAACAACATCAAGGCAAGTCATTTCATCTAGGTATCCTAGTATGTTTAATGGTTACTTTTTTTAATTTACTAACTTTGGGCATAAGGCTAGGGATTACAAAGTTCATGACGGGGATGATTGTCAAGGTCATCATCAAAACCCTAGAAGCAATTTTTTAGGAGCACAATACAAGTGTCCAAATATCCCCATCAACAAAAAGTATATGTTAGTTTCTCCATCATTCGAGTATCGTGTATAACACTTCAAATTCCATAAATATGGACATATAGCTCATGATTTTAGATACATGATGGAATCTTCCATGAAGGAGAACTCTAATATCATGTACAAGAAGGTTTGGAGAAGAAAACAAAAACAAGAAGAACAAGAAAATGAAGAAATTCCATAGGTCATGATCTTAGTATTTGTAAAGTCATAAAACCATGATGAATGTATAGGAACAAAGGAATATGTCAAGGTTTGAAATGATCCTACAGCAAAGCAATCTCATATATCATTCTAAACAATATTTCTTGGAGACTCCCAATAATATCGATGTTGAGGAGGGGGAGTCTAAGTAGTAGTGATTACGAATTTAAAGATTTATCTTTTGGTAGTTTGATTTGGAAAGGCAGACTCATAGTGGTTGATACAAGATTTGAAGAAGGCTTCATAGGAAGATTAATCAACATTGTGAGCATCATATTTGAAAAGCAGGTCATGGATGGTTTTTTGGCACTTCAAGACTAAGATTAGGAAGTATTGTAGAAAGACTCGTTGCCATTACATGTGGATTCAGCTGGTGGCAAGCTATGAAAGGAACATCCTGATAGAGGGAAGGAAACAAACAGAGGGATAAAGGAAAATTGTAGGAATACCAATATTTCATCAGGGGGAGATACTCGTTTCCATTGATGTCAAAAGGAGAGAGAAAGCAAGAGAGGAAGATGAGAATCATGGAGACAGGGGGAGCAACAATCGCAAGGGGAGTATATGTGTTGCCATCAAGGACAAAAGGGGAAATTATTCAATGGTATTGTCATTAATACAAACATCAATCTTTGAATGCTCTTAATATATGTTTTTAGAGTTCATTAGTTGGAAGCTCCAATGGACAAGAAGCCCTAGAAGGAAGTGAAGAAAGTAAGCCCCTATGGTGTGGTCATGATACCCTTCATTCAATGAGGAATTTCAATGGGAATATCTATGAAATTGAAAGAAATACCATCATAGGATGACAGATGTCATCATTTCATTTCTAATGATAGATGGCATGCCACACAAATCCTCATGGTTGAGGAGATATTCCCTATCAAAGTTGGAGCCCCATATGTGGTCAATATTCCCCATATGAAATTCTAAAGGCAGCCCTTTGAATTGTCAAATATTGGCATTTATATTCAAGAATAATTTGATTAAATATGTGGGTCATAGATTGTCCAATCAACTCTCCAAATGAGGAATATTATATCCCAAATTGGCTTCCAAAGGTTGATCATGTTAGATCCTTAAGAGGAATATTATTTTTTGAAAATAATCCAAAATGTTGATCAAGTTAGCTCAGTTAGAATGTGAATTTGAAATTTGAAATTATTTATTTTTAGGTCATGTTGGCTCCATGTATTAAGGAATTTCAACCCCCTTTTATGTCCCCTATTTCCACTATAAATTGAGGGCTCGGTTCTCTTCCAAGTGCATTAATTAACTCACATTATCTTATCTATTTTAGGCCAAGGCAACATGATTATCCAAGGAGGAAAAATTTTCTAAAGTGCTTATGTACTTAAATGACTTATCCTTTTATGAAGTCTTATGTGGATATATGGGAATATTTGGCTATCCTTCTTAATGCATCTTTATGGGACAAAAAATATATTTTTTGACATCAGTTATAAGGCTAGTTGGATAGACATAATATAGTCAAGAAGAAAGAACAAGTGTGAGGCCTTCCTTGAATCATTTTGGCCCTATTACAATATCACACTGAGGTTATTTTAGAGTTCATTCTGAGGCAATGTTTTGGTCCATTCCTGAGGCTACCTGTGGTGTTTTTTTGCGTCCTCCTAAGGCTACTTTGGCCTTTTCAAGGCCAATCCAAGGCATTGTTGTGATCAAATTTTAGGGACTTTTCTAAGGCATATCTGAAGCTAATTATAAGGTATGGCTCGGTCTGATTTAGGACTATTTCAAGCTATATTGAGGCGAGACAAAAGGCATGCTTTTTCTAATATGTAGTAGTCTGAAGGTCATTTTTGAAGTACAATTTTGGCATTCCCTAAGCACTCTCATGAAGATACTCTTTCATAATGTTAAGGCATGTTTGAGGAGTTGATTAAGCACAAGAAGGTAGTTTCTAGGCTGCAAATTATTGGATTATAATTGAAGTTTTTCTTGGGCATATAAAGGCTTGATCTAGGGCACATTTGTAAGGAAGAATAAGCCCCAATTTAAGGCTTGTTCATATAGCCAAGACTGAATATCATCTAGACCGGATTTTATAATTCATCAGGTTTTGTGTAGAGATTGATCTAAACTGAGTTGCTATTATTGAGCTCATTTACAGTAAGTTTCATTGGACAAGTTGTGATCAAGGGTGTTTTGTATCTCTCGTTGTTATCTTGAGTAGCCTTTGTTGTGAGGAAATAGTACATTGGACAGAAGCCACATTTGAGGTATGAATTTTCCTCTCAATTCTATTATGTGATATGAATTGATAAGTTCTAGTACAAGAGAATTCGAAAAATTGATCAAAATCTTCATAATACAAGGAGAAAACTATATATAAGAAGGGATATAAATGAATTGTTTTGATAGTGATCATTTTGTAGCAAAGTTAATGACTATTTATTTTTGAAGCATTCCAAAGGGTTTAGATTGTAGAATTGCCATGTATTTGTTACTAAAGCCTTCTATTGTTGTATAAATGTAACTATTAGCTCTATTATGTAGCGCTGACTTTTGATGTCGGAGAAAAGCTCGATCTGTTTGGTTGTGCTCAAAGGGGTTTCACATTTGGTCACTCTTCCCTTCTTTCCTTCTACCTCGCTTACTCTCCTCTATTTCTGTTTCTCTATTAAGCCTTCTGGAACACTACAAAACCCCTTTTGACCTTAGCCCCAAGCACAAAACCCCATAAAACCCCACCATATATCTTTGCACATTCATAACCCATCAAGCCACATCCTTGTCATTTGATCATTCCCTGCCAATCCAACTACTCCCATCGCGCCCAATAAAGCAACCTGCTTTACCACTCTCCACTATCAGATCATCTCCACCAAGATCTAACGGTTTTCACTTTCATCACGCCAGCAACCAAATCGAGTGATAGCACGTAATGAGAGTGGTTTTTCTCACTCATCTACTTTTATGTGTTGATCGCTGAATGGAATCACATGACCTCGGGCATTTACTGCTTAACGCCCGAAAGTAGTGCAATGAATACCATTACCGCCCAACAAATCCACCCCACCCACTAAACGACTGTGTAGCTCGGTAGCTCGATGATAGTTTGATCTGTCCGCTGAAGATCCAATAGCTCTAACTCACCCCACTCCCAACTTGGTTGATAGCCTCTGTTGAGCCATCTCTACTGTCCATTTTCTCGATCCGACAACCATCCTTCCCCCTCATCCCAACTATCTGTTTGCCCATGCATCTCACATCCTTGACCATTTTATTCACCCAAAGAAGGAGATGACCAGCTATGCCAATATTAGTCACTGTCAGACCCCCAACAACCATATTTAACAGAAAGCATGGCCAAGGGAGAAAAGGACAAGCACAACTCTATAACTGAATTTATTAGTTATGGAATCTACAAGTACAAGCACTCCAATAGCCCCAAAAGGATAGCACATCACCTGAACAGATTAGATTCACTCACTAAAGAAAGCAAACATGTTCAAAGACTCCATCAGGCAGTTAAATGCAGTTGGTGGTCAATTATGACCCCTCCATACCTAAGCGGCCAACTGCCCTTGTAATGTAAATCTATAAATACTCAGAAACAAGATGTAATCAAGGTTGGCATTTGATGTAAGGTTCAACTTCTAGAGATTGTAGATATTTTGTCACTTGCAGCATCTCGTCTTCATTTTCAGCGAATACAAGCTTCTTTTGCTATTAACTGGTCACTTTCCATTCTCCTCTATTCTAATCTTGTGCCTGACATGTTGTGTTCTTGATCTTTTGACGTTTAACCCTAGATAACTGTCATCTTATCTCTGTGTTAGATTGTTGAATGTATCATTGAATAGGTTACTCAGGTTTCTTTCTATCTAATGCAAGAGAGATATCATCCTATCTTCGCATTAGTAGATTAGATTTACAGGTTTATTTACTAGTTGCAGCCGGCCATCACATGGTCTTGTGCATCTGCTGGTGTGGTTAGTATTCTCCATATTCACCTAATATCTAAAACTGTGAGCATTGGTAGTCTAAAGCCTTGTAGTCTAAGGGTGTTCACACATGTCTCAAGTGAAACAAAGTAGAAGTGGTTATCTGGCTTGAACCAAACCATCATTCCTTCCATTAGACCTACAACAATAGTTGAATTTATATGTTACCAGGCATCTCCGAGCTACAACCTAGGAGAGTTTCTTGGAATCCTAACATAATTGGCACCGTTGTCGGGGAGAGGAGATTGAAGCTCAGCTTCCCTGGGAGAACGATATAGATCTAGCTTTAATGATAGACAAAGTCTGGACACATTTTTGGTTGTAATCATCTATCTGGCGACTCTACTGGAGGACAAACCTTTTGGCGACTCCACATCACAGTTCTGGCTCAGTTTGTGAGACATACTCGGAGAAATCATCAGAAATCACCAATTGACCCAGTGCCTGACCCTAAGAATATTGTCAAGCAAAGAAAAACGTCACGAAAAGGAGCATTAGGATCAAGTAAGCCTAAACAATCTTATGTATCTCTGCAAGAAAGTCTTGTAACTGAGCATGCACATGTTGAAAATATAGATCTTAGCACTATCAGTGAAGAAATACCCTCAGAGATTTATAAAGCTCCTTCTTCAATAAGTTCCCCTTTGGATCTCAGTCCAAAGAAAACCTCCCTTCTAGTCCATCATATTCCTTTAGCCCTTTCAATCATTTCTCAACTCCCTACCTTTTAGACTGCCAGTACCCTTCCATCTACCCCAGTCATGGCAGGCCCTCAAGCACCCACCAAAATGGAAAGAATCATAGCTGCTAGGTATGGACCCCTGGTCCTACCTATTCCTTTGAATGCCATGCCTACAAGAGAACATCAGAAATACATGCCTAATTTCACTGGTACAGAGGGAGTAACAGCTGAAGAACACCTTGAGTCTTTTTATAGCTATGCTGATAACCTAGATATCAGTGAAGATGATGTGTGGATGAGAGTATTTGTCCAAAGCCTTGATGGAGAGGCTAGAAAGTGGTTCAGAGCACTGACCCCTAGGTCTATAGCAGACATTGAAGCATTAGATGATGTGTTTTTAAAGAATTGGGGAGATAAGACAGACCTATTATATTACCATACTAAGTTTGGAAACCTGAAAAGGGAAAATGGGGAATCATTGTCTAACTTTAATAAAAAGATTCAATCGTATGTATAGCAAGATACCAGCTGAAGTGAAGCCTACCCCCACCTTTGCCAAACTCACCTATGCTAATGCCTTTAATTCTGATTTCTGCCCGCTATTAAGAGAGAGAAGATGTGCTTCTCTATCCGAAATGCAAGATGCAGCCTTGGAGGTGGAATCCAATATCATGGCTGCAAAGAAACTCAAAGGACATGCTGATAGAAGAAGGCAGAGAGGTGAGTCTTCTTCTTCTTCTTGATCTTCAGAACCCAAAATAGACAAAATGACTAAAGTGATAGAGTCATTGGCTGCTAAAATATCCAAACTAAAGGTTGAGCGGAGTTTTGGGAAAGCAAGACTTCCTAATACATTTGCTCCTAGAATTACAAATCCATTCAGAAGAGCAAATGAACAATTACAGATCATTCAGAGGGGCAAAGAGGCTAGTGAAGAACAAAGGGTTAAGACTCCTTTCCAGAACGTAGTCATGGAGGAGGAACAGTTTGATGAAGAGGATGAGATCAACTGCATGGAAGACAAAGGCAGTGTTGCCTTTTTGACATTAGCTGCCTATGAAGAATCATTACTCAAGGACCAGACCAGTCAAGAGTGGGACAAAGAAGTTGTTCTACAGACTGAAGACCAGCAAAGACATAACTTGAGGTCAAGAACGAGTAATGTCAAAGAGAATCCTGCCCAAAGAGTTGTTGTCCCCACAGAGCAATAGATCAGCAAGCAAAAGAGACCAGCAGTTGAGCCCATCATCCTCAAAGCACCAGCTCAAGAGGTAAGAGGCCCTGACAAGTCCCCTTCCCCTTTCAGTTTTGAATCAGAAGTCCATAAGCTAAAAATATATGTACCTCTGATAAAACTTGTAAAGAGTGAGGCCTTTAGGAAGCCCATCCTTGATGCCCTTGAGTTGAAAGCCTCACAAGCACCCTATGACTACATGAATTTACAAGATGATAAGCCTGCAGTTGTACTTGGCCCAATGACTGAACCTGCTGATGAAAATTCCCAATCATTTTATGTCTCCTTAACCATTCATGACAAAATCCTACACAACTATCTGTTGGACACAGGTGCCAGCCATAATCTGATGCCCAAAGCTGTCATGGAAGAGTTAGGCCTTGACATTACCAGAGCTTATCATGATTTATTTTCCTTTGATTCAAGGAAGGTGAAGTGTCTGGGGTTAATCAAAGACTTAGCCATCACCTTAACTCAGCTGCCCATGAAAAGCATGATGATGGATATTGTGGTAGCAGATGTCCCCCCAAGTTTGGTATGCTACTCTCCAAAGGGTGGATTAAGAGATTAGGTGGGACACTACAAAATGATTTATCTTATGCCACTGTCCTAGTTCTTGGTGGAGAAAGCAGAAGACTATACAGGGAAGCCCAGTTGGCCTATATCATTAGTGATGACAAGAATCCCACTAATCATCCTATTTATGCCATGGACACTGATTTTGGGGCATGTATTCTCCAAATTGAAGAATCCCATAAGGCCCCAGTGCAGCTCAAGAAACCAATAGGCCAGGCTATGGAAGAAAAAGGGACAAAAGTTTGGGATATGTTCTTTGATGGAGCTTGTTCAAAGGAAACTATAGGAGCAGGCGTGGTGCTAGTGTCTCCAAAGCAAGAAACCACACATCTATCTTTTAAACTGACTTTTCAGGTCACCAATAATATAGCAGAGTATGAGGCTCTGATATTGGGCTTAAACACTACCAAAGACATGGGAATTAGAGACATAAAGGTGTTTGGAGATGTTGATCTCATCATTCAACAGGTGAACAAAATGTTCCAAACAAGGCACCCAAGGCTGAAAGCATATAGAGATGAGGTATGGAGACTCAAAGAATCTTTTGATAGTTTTTGTATCTCATATATTCCTAGAGTAAAAAATTAGCTTGTTGATTCCCTTGTTGTGTCTGCTAGCATGTTCATCCCTCCCATGCCCCCTAAATTGGCTTATGAAGTCCAGATAAAATATAGACCATCCTTGCCTAATAATGTCCAACACTAGAAAGTCTTTGAGGATGATGATGAAGTAAATAGGTTTCTGCAAGTCATTGATGAATTCCCTGAAATGAAAATTGATCAAGAGAATGAAATCTTGGAGGAATGTCCCCAGCCCCACCTAAGGAACAAAATTGGCGAAGACAACATTGTACAGTTGCCTAACAATCATATCCCTAAAGGGCTAGTGCCTCTAGAGAAGCTGTTTGACCAGAATGATGTGCCTCATAAGATTGCCCAAAAAGAAGATCAGTCTATAGTCCATAGGCATAACATAGGGAGTCCAGATCATACAAAATATATAAATTTGTCCACCCATTTGTCTATTTCCCAAAGTTTTGAGTACTGCACCTTAATGAAGCAATTTGTTGATGTCTTTGCCTAGGAATACAGTGACCTTAAAACTTATGACAAAAAGATCATCCAACATAAGATCCCATTAGAGAAAGACACCATTCCCTTCAAGCAGAAGTTGAGGCCCATAAATCCTTTGCTCCTCCCTCTGATTGAAAAAGAAATCAAGAAGTTGTTGGCTACCAAAATTATAGTCCCTCTGAGGTATTAAAAGTGGGTAGACAACTTGGTAGTGGTGAGGAAGAAAAGTGGAGAAATCGGGTTGTGTGTTGATTTCAGGAACCTGAACAAATGCTCTAAGAAAGACAACTATCCCTTGCCAAAGATGGAGCATTTGCTGCAGAAAGTTTCAGGAGCCAAAGTTATGCCTTTCTTGGATGGATTTTTAGGGTATAACTAAGTTGTTGTACATCCAGATGACCAAGAAAATACTGCTTTCACCACTCCTCGGGGCACCTTTATGTACTCCAAGATGCCTTTTGGGCTGATGAATGCTGGAGCCACCTTTCAGAGAGCTATGGATATAGCATTTGTAGGAGAGAAGGATAAGTTTGTCCTTGTCTACCTAGATGATATAACCGTATACTCCAGCAATCATCAAGATCATTTGCAACATTTGAAGGTGTTCCTAAAGTGCAGGAGGTTTGGAATATCAATGAATCCCAAGAAGTCATGGTTTGCTTTAGAAGAGGGCAAGCTTCTAGGACACATTGTCTCTGCTACAGGTGTCAAGATTGACCCAAAAAGAGTGAAAGAAATACAGACCTTGTCTGTCCCAAGATAAAAAAAGGATATCCAATCCTTTTTGGGAAAATTAAATTTTTTGAGGTTTATTCCTAATTTTGCAGAACTAGTAAATCACATCACCTCCATGCTAAAAAGGGGATCAGAGATCAAATGGACTGATGCAGCAAGAAGATATTTTGAAGCCATCAAAAGAGATATTATGGAAGCTCCCACTTTGATCAGCCCATACTATAGCAAGGAGTTCCATATCTTCTCCTTTGCCTCAAGTGACACCCTTGTAGTAGTCTTATTACAGAAAGATGATGAGGATTCAGAACATCTAGTGGCATTCTTTAGAAAATCCTTAAGGGATACAAAACTAAGGTATGATATTATAGAAAAACAGGCTTACACTCTGATCAAATCCTTGAAAGCTTTCAGAATATACATTTTGCACTCTAAGGCAATTGCATATGTGCCCTCTGCTTCAGTAAAAGATGTGCTAATGCAGCTAGATGTTGATGGAAGAAGGGCTAAATGGATTGCAAAGCTTATTGACTTCAACATAGAATTAAAGCCCACAAAGCTTGTCAGAGGTCAGGGCCTTGCCAAGCTGATGGCTGAAGAAAATTGCAGGATGCTGGACATGAATTGGATAAGTACAAATTCAGAGGATGGACAGACAGAAGAACCAACAGCAGGACATGACCAGGCATTGGCTAAAAATCTAGCTTCTTATGAATGGTATTCTACAATAGCTCAATTTTTTCTGAAGCTAGAAGTTCTTCCAAACCTTAGTTCAAGCCAAGCTAGAACTATTAAGCACAGAGAAGCCAATTTCTGTATTCATGACAACTTGTTGTATTGGAGGGATCCATCTGGAATCCTTTTGAGATGTTTGGACAAAGAGCAATCTGTGGAGGTCATGCATCAGTTCCATTCCAGCATATGTGGAGGACATCATTACTGGAAAACCACAGCCCACAAGATCCTCAGGGCTGGGTATTATTGGCCCACTCTATTTTGTGATGTCTTTTCATTTGTAAAATCTTGTGACAGGTGCTAGAGGTTTGAAGGAAAATAGTAGTTGAAGTCCTTACCCTTGAGGTCAATCCATGCCAGTGGCCCTTTCCAGCAGTGGGGTTTGGGTTTCATAGGGGAAATAAATCCACATTCCAGTGGCCAGCATAGATGGATCCTAATAGCCACTGACTACTTCACTAAATGGATTGAGGCCATCCCTACTAGGAAAGTTGATCACCATGTGGTCATGAAGTTCTTGACAGAAAACATTTTCACCAGGTTTGGCTGTCCACACAAATTGGTTACTAACAATGCAGCAGCTTTCAAGGCAAAATAGTTGGTGAACATGTGTGACTCAATGGGCATTAAGCTAGTTCATTCCACCTCATATAACCCTCAAGGTAATGGTTTAGCAGAATCATCCAATAAGAGTCTGATAAGGATAATAAAAAAGCTATTGGAAGATAACAAAAGGAACAGGGATTCCAAACTGAAGTATGCATTCTGGGCTGATAGGGTAACCACAAAGAAATCCACAGGAAATTCCCCGTTCAAGTTGGTATATGGCACTAAGGTTGTATTCCCAATCTAGTTGACCCTCCTTGTGGCTAGGTTCTTGCAGGAAGAGCAGAATGAGGAAGTTGACATGGCAAAGAGGATTAGTGACCTGGCTGAAGTACATCAAATCGGAGATAAATTGATTGGAAGGTTTGTAGCACATCAACAGAGAATCAAGGACACTTTTGACAAAAAGGTAAAGTTGGACAATTTTCAAATTTGGGACTTGGTTCTTAAATGGGATGCACTGAAGGAAAAGAAAGGAAATCATGGGAAGTTCGATGCTCCGTGGACTGGACCTTTTGTCATTGCTTCGATCCAAGGGAACAACACTTTCATGCTGCAAAGTACGGAAGGAGAAACAGTTTTTGATGACCCAGTTAATGGGCGGTTTCTGAAAATTTATATTGTTTAAGGCCTTTAAGCCTCAGCATTGTAAATATGTTATTTTACAAGTTTTAATGTAGGCTTAATTAGACTCCATTCCCAATGGAACACTAGGAATTATTGCTTATCTTGTTTTTGTATGAAAGGTAGTGGTCTATGGTTCTTGAAACCTCACAAGGAGGCTTTCATACCCAGAAGGAGCCAGTGTTAGATCTGCTATGCAGCACTAACTTTTAATGTTAGAGAAAAGTTCGATCTATTTGGTTGTGCTCAAAGGGGTTTCACATTTGGTCACTCTTCCCTTCTTTCCTTCTACCCCGCTTACTCTCCTCTATTTCTATTTCTCTATTAAGCCTTCTGAAACCTGACAAAACGCCTTTTGGCCTTAGCCCCAAGTGAAAAACCACATAAAACCCCACCATATATCTTTGCGCGTTCATAATCCGTCACACCACATCCCCGCTGATCCAACGGCTCCCATCGTGCCCAATAAAGCAACCTGCTCTACCACTCTCCACCGTCATATCATCTCCGCCAAGATCTAATGGTTTTCGCTTTCATCACACCAGCAACCTAATTGAGTGATAGTGCATGATAAGAGTGGTTTTTCACTCTCATCCATTGCTACGTGTCGATCGCTAAATGGAATCGTACGACCCCGAGATTTTACCGCTTAACGCCCGAAAATGGTGTGATGAATACCATTACTGCCTGACAAATCTACCCCACCCATTAAACGATTGTGTAGCTCCATAGCTCGATGACCATCTGATCTGTCTGCTGAAGATCCAACAGCTCTAACTCACCCCGCTCCCAACTCGGCCGATAGCCTCTGCTAAGCCATCTCTACCATCCATTTTCCCGATCCGATGGTGTCGTGGCGGAAACAGTCGTTTAATGGGTGGGGTAGATTTGTCAGGCAGTAATGGTATTCATCACACCATTTTCGGGCGTTAAGCGGTAAAATCTCGGGGTCGTACGATTCCATTTA
>Ga0068629_1000374_pt1 | contig 12786 bp, 7 predicted proteins | sample InSIn3gowninarea_FD_77432 | JGI IMG/M metagenome (GOLD analysis project Ga0068629, IMG submission 77432) | Clean room microbial communities from NASA Spacecraft Assembly Facility at Jet Propulsion Laboratory, Pasadena, California, USA -... ...
CTTTACCCAAGCCTCATAACAAAAATGAAATCAACCATCCTTACCCACCGTAGCTAGCCTTTTACAAGCCGGGAGAAGCTGTAACCTTCCCGGCCAGAAGCCTTAAATATTATACTTTATCAAAGACATGGAGTGCTGAGCTAAGCGGCTGGTATAATACAGGCGGTACTTACGGCCAGTTTGTTTCTATACCTACCGGCATGCTTAATGTGGCCTTTCAGAAAAAAGTATTAAATAGTAAAGGCTCAATAAAATTAAACGTGCAGGATGCACTTCGTACTTTTAGTCCAAGCGGCAAAATTACCAATATAGTTGGGGCCACAGCAACCTACCACAACTTTGTAGATACACAGGTAGCAACCTTAGCATTCACTTATAGCTTTGGAAAATTAACCAACGTTGTTGCCAAACGAGAAACCGGTGGCGCCGAAAATGAAAAAGGCAGGGCACATTAGTATGCTATGTTCCACTTTAAATTAGCCATCCAAATTTGCTATGCCGAATTCCGTCATTCCCGGCTGGAATCTTATTTTACTTATCGCCGTACTGGTGTACCTAACTCTACTACCGGGCCGGGTACAGATAATAGAGGCCGTATAGCTTCTCGCTTTCAATATCTTAACTCCGAAAAGACAGCCAGCACCAAAAGCTATCAGGATGCATTACAAAGCCAATATAGCGACAATGATAACATCAATGGTAAATTGTGGGGGCTGCAATAAAATAGATAACACATACACCAATCAAAAAGGCCGCAATTATAACTGCCTTTTTGATCTAACCTAGTTTAATACACCTCATAAAAACTCAGCAGAAATGGATAATTGTAATGTTAATTAAAGAACACTATTGGTTTGCTCTCTTAAACAATGCAATCATTCACTCTGCACATAGTTCAAACACTTATTTTATCACTTTTTCATAGTTAACTTTATAGCAACCGAATCGCCCACTATTTTACCGTACTTGTGCGATACGGTGCATGAGTTTTGAAAGTGTATACCTCCATAAAATCTGGACAAAGCTGTTTCGTCAGCTGCGTTTCTGAATGAGGTATAAGAGCGGCTCTTAACGCCGAACTCCAGTTCAGAGGTATCAGTATATTGTACATGATCCCCCAATGCGCTGGTCAATGCTTCTGCTGCTGCAGCTGATATGGTACAGTGCCCGCAGGTATACTCCGGAAAAGGTGGTGTTTGCAAATGAGGCCGCCATTCAGGGTCAATATATTTATCAATCACGGTTTCAGGCCGGACGGTTTTATACACGTATTTAGCCGCCCACGATTCAATAAAAGCATCAAACAAGGCAATAGCTGTTTTGGCATAGGCACAAACAGTAGTATCAAAATCAGCCTTAGTTTGTTTTACTCCTATGCCTACAATACTCAGCCAGTGTCCTGGCGGCGAAAATTTTTTGGTTACAAATTGCACGTGCCCCGCTACATTTAGCTTTTGAGGATTATCATCCCAGAAATCCGCCATCCAGCTTTGCTCAGGGGTAAGATGATCACCGGCATTTTTAATGAGCATTACTTCCTGGTAATAGGTGCTGCTTTTATCAGTTACATTAAACTGAGGTGGTGGTGGTGCACTGTATTCTCTGGCATTATGCATCACCATAGTGCGTATTTCTCCCCAGTGCGGCTCCGCAGCTTCAGCATAGGCGGGTGGAGTAGGCGTCCATCTTCCTGCTGAATCATTGATGGAAAACTTGGAAGCACTACGGGTTTGGGCATAATGGTCTTTTTTGCTCCAGGCCATTATGGCGTTAGCTATAATTCCTGCATACGCTTCTGATGCAGCTATCATTTTATCAGGCATCCCATGTGTTTGGGCCAAAGTATGCAGGCTATCAGTATAATATTTAAGGCTTCCGGCCGGGAAGGTAACAGCTTCTCCCACCTTGCAAAAGGCCAGCAACGCAGCGTAAGGATAATTGATCTCATTTTTGTTAAACGGCTTGGGTAAAGCTTGCAAATCATTCAGCTGCCCTGCAAGCGATTGAAATTTCTTCGGATTGCCAGCAGCCACAACTTCATAGCCAGCAATGGTAGCATAAGCATAGCTGCGTGAGGCTACAACAGGCGTAAAGTTGTTGCCCATTACCACACTGTTCAGTTCATACACAGTGTTGCTGTACAAGGCTGGATTATTGAATACTTTTTCATAATCGGGCTTTTTGCAAGAAGACAAAATGCATAGGGTAACGCCAATAAACATCACCAGCCATAACTTAAAAGAGATAGATAATACGCGGCTCATTTTTTTACGATATACGTCTTTTTTTCAGGTCCTACACCACTAATGGTTAATGATCTCCAGCCTGGTGGCAACGTGCTTTTAATTTGTATTATGCCTTTGGGCGTAATATCTAATCCACCAAAACCCATTAGCACACTTTGGATAATGCCGCCTGCACCAGTGGCAAAATAAGGATTAGTGCCTCCTTTAGTTTCGGCTATCACTCTAAAAGGTGGATTTAAATTGGGTTCATAAGCATCCTTAAACCAATGGTTGGCTTTGGTGCCGTTACCCAGGCGTGCATACAACAGCGCAAAAATACCTTGCGTCATGGCTGGTGTGCCTTCATTGGGTACGCGGGTTTCATAATACTCTAAATCCTTTTTAATTTGTGTTACATCAGTAATGGTTTTTAGCGGATAAGCCAACAAGTTTACATCGGCCTGCTTAATACCTTCGCCGTGATAGCTGGCAAACTCCTTGGTTACACCATCTGCAAACTTTTCAATCGGAATATTCTGAGCAACATGCTGCCAGTCAGGGTCGGCGTGTAAGCCTAATATTTTAGCCGCAATAGTAGCATTATTCAGGTTGGATATGGCTGCAGCATTGGTAAAGGCATTATTATCCACATTCTCTGCCCATTCATCAGCTGCTACTACATCTTTAATATCATAATGATGTGGCCCATTACGTTCTACCCGGCTTGCCCAAAAGTCGGCAGTAGCTGACAGGATTGGCCAACCTTTTTCACGCAGCCAGTCCCTGTCCTGCGTAACACAGTAATAATTCCAGGCAGCTAAGGCCACATCAGCAGTAATGTGATGCTCAAATGGGCCGCTCAGTGCCCAAACCGGAGTTTCTTCTACGCCGCTGTCTGCACTTTCCCAAGGAAACATAGCACCCTTATATCCATGCGAAAAAGCGTTTTGCCTTGCAGCACCCAAACGCTGATACCGGTATTCCACTAATGACTTTGCAATTTCCGGGTGCAATACCAGTAAAGCAGGATACATCCACACATCTGCATCCCAAAACACGTGTCCATTGTAGCCAAGGCCCGACAGCCCCATAGGTGATGGCGAGTAAGCAGTGCCGGCTCTTGAAAAGGAGTACAAGTGATACAACATGCTATGCACATCCTGCTGTACCTGCAGGTCGCCATCAATACGTATATCGCTTTTCCACAAGCTGTCCCAAGCCATCTCGTGTTGCTTTATCAGGCGCGTTTTTCCTTCCAGTTTGGCAAACATGGTTAAACGCTCGGCTTGATTTAGCGGATCAGCATCATGAGCGGAGGTGATGGACGTGCCCGCTACTGCATAACTGTAGGATTGTCCGGCAGCTATTTCCTTACTAAACTTCATCAGATGCATGTTGTTGTCCCACATTTCATGAATTACCCTTGGCTCCTGCCCATGCGCTTCATTAAACAAAAATGTATTTGAAGCGCACAGCTGCAGCTTTCCGGTAGGGCTTTTAGCGGTAGAGGTCAGCAGGCTGATGGTGACATGAGGTCGATCTATTTCATTATAATAATTTTGTACATCTTTCAAAGCATCCGGCGCTTCCATAACACTGGCTGCTATAACATGGATTGGCTTTTTAGCTGTAACAGTAATATCCATTAGTGCAGTAAAAGGCAGCTGGCGCAGCGAATAGTAAGTATATTTGATAGTAGCTTCGCTACCATAATCAAAAGTGGTGGTAAAAGCTGCTTTGTGCATATCCAATTCCTGCTTAAAGTTGCTGATGTTTTTTGCATCCACCCTGCTCCCGTTAATTTCGAGGTACATGTTAAGCAGATTGAAGCTGTTTAAAAAGTTGCTTACCCTGCCCCTACCGTATAAGTCATAAGCGCCGGCAAGCACTACATTTTTCACTTTAAAAGGTTCTGGCGAAGAAACGATGCCCAACATGCCATTAGCCACTGTAATACCGTAGTAGTTGGCCGGATCAATTTTGTCAGCCTTGATCATCCAGGCATCCTGCGCAAAAGCTGTAGTTGTGCCAAGCCAGCACGAGCTTATACCTATAAAAAATATTAACCACTTCTTCATGTTAATGATTAGGTTTAAAAAAACGAATAGAATTATTGTTGAAGGCAACAGCATATACAGGCCCGGCGGCTGTATGTATTAATTTAATATCTCTTACCTCGCCACGCAGCATAAAACCTGATGCATCAGGATATAAGTACTTCAAGGTCTGTCCATTACTGGTTAGCAGTACATCGCCCCAGTCGGCATCATACCTTCCCTCGTAGGGCAATACTCCTGAATAATTACCGCCGGCAAGTACGCCCTGCTGTGCTCCTTCAAATGTCGCAAAAGCAAAGAGCGGCGCTGTTTGCGCCGACATAGGTAAGGCTTTGAATTTAAAGTTACCCTGTGCCTGATTGTAAAATATACCTGAACAAAATGTAGCAGCGGTTAAAGGCTTATTACCATTTAATGAATCACCAAACAGCTCAGTTACAGTTTTACCTGCAAAATCATGGTAATACAAAAACTTTTTCTTGAGCATCGGTACCTGCTTTTCAATTTCGCCTTTACCTAAAAAGGTATAATCCTGATGGTTAATGCTGTAAGTAAGCAAAGGATCAACGGTTCCATTTTTATCCAAATCAGCCAGATACAGCTTTACCGGGTTATCAGTAGTGGGATGCAGTTTGGAGTTGAGGCCGTAATTGCCTGCGATGATATCTATACGGCCGTCACCATTGGCGTCAGCAAGTACAACGCGTTGCCACCAGCCGGATAACTGCTCCATTTCAGGCGAATGCTGCTCAACGAATTTGCCTTTTTGATTGATGAATATCTTAACAGGCATCCATTCACCAGCAATCACCAAATCAGGCCAGCCATCATTGTTCAGGTCGGCAAAGGAAGCTGAGCGAAGCATTCCGGCGTACCGGAGCTCATTCGGGAGAGTGGCTGAATGAAACGCTCCTTGGCCATCATTCAACAAAAGATAAGATTCAGGCAATTTGCCAAAACTCCATGCATCAGGCGCACCGCCAACAAATAAGTCGGGGTACCCATCATGATTTACATCAGCTACGGCAATACTCGACTTATTAGTTTTTATAACAGGTATACTATTGCTATGCTTGAAGTTACCTTTGCCATCATTCAGATAAAAACGATCAGCCAGTTCTGGTGCGCCATTCGGCAACTCGTTGCCACCGCTTACTACATACAAATCAGGGTAACCATCGTGGTTGGCATCTAAGAAAGCAGCATCTACATCTTCGCAGGCTGCATCAGCAGCAAAAGCAGGCTGCATTGAACTACTGAACTTACCGGCGGCATTCTGAATAAACAAAGCGCCCGCCTGGCCTTTGCCACCACAGATATAAAAATCATCCAACCCATCATGATTTACATCGGCTACCGCCATGCGTGGACCTTCGGCCGAAAGCATGTGGGGTATTAATGGCTGCTGATTAAAATCTACATAACGATTTTCCTGATGCTTCCAGCTAAGGCCCATTTGCTGGGTAACTTCGTTAAACAAAGGTTTAGCTTTCGGAAAAAGCACCTTTTGGTTGAATGTGCCTGTTGCATTTTTTTGATCAATGACAAGCAACTGATTCGCTTTAACATTTTTAATTACCTGGTAGCTTTGGTTAGGCCATACTATAAGCAGGCTATCTACACTTTTTTGCTTTCCTAATCCGAAATGCAATTTAGGCTCTACTGATGATTGAAAGCCCCTGGTAAGCATCAGTTGCTGATATTGCAGCTTGTTGTGATAATAAACATAAGCTTTGGTGCCAATACCAAAGTGATTATCCTGCCTGCCAATGAATTTCAAACTCAGCTCATTGGTTTTAGCTGACTGATTTTTAAAAATACAAGCCTCGTGATTAATGTTGTTGGTCACTAAATCTAAATGACCGGTATTGTTTAAATCGGCATAAGCAGCACCGTTTGACAGCATTGCTTGCTGCATTCCCCAAACTGCACTTTTATCTACAAACTTTTCGCTTGATGTACCTTGAAACAGGTATGGATGTATATCACCAGCGGGCATTTTATCCAGCACAGTGCTATCCATACTATGCCCTCTGGTCAGCATATTTTGTACAGCAAAGTTTGATATAAAACTTACATAATCCATGTCTGTAGGTCGCCGTTTAATGCCATTGGCAAAGAATAAATCTTTTATGCCATCATTGTCAAAATCGGCAAGTAGCGGGCTCCAGGTCCAATCAGTAGCGGCTACGCCATCCATTAAGCCTACTTCGCTAAAGGCATTGCCATCACCCAAATTCTTTTGCAGGCAGTTGCGCGAATACTGATATTGAAAGCCGCCACTAAGTATTTTAAACTGGTACTGGTCATAAGATTCATCGCCGCCATAGGTTTTCAATACATTTTCTTCAGCAGGCAGCATATCTGCGGTAACCACATCCAACTGGCCATCATTGTTAAAATCCGCAATGTCATTACCCATACTAAAGCGGCTGTAATGATTGAAATGCTTAGCTCCGCTTTCAGTAAAAGTGCCGTTATGATTATTAATGTAATAATAATCGTTTTCGTGAAAGTCGTTACCGATGTATATGTCTTCCCAGCCATCGTTGTTTAAGTCGCCCACAGCTACACCTAAACCGTAGCCAAGTGCACTGCTGTATATGCCCGATTTTAAAGTTACGTCAGTAAAGTGCCCTTTTACATTAAGGTAAAGCTTACTGCCTGCTAATGGGCTCACCTTTTTGCGAAGTGTAGTATCGCCATAAGTCTCGACTGAGTGATTCGATTGGTTAAGCAGAAAGCAGTCCAGCTTTCCATCGTGGTTATAATCAAAGAATGCAGCTTGAGTAGAATAACCCGAAAAGTCGAGGCCATATTCAGCTGATTTTTCACTAAAGGTACCATTATGATTGTTGATATATAATAGATTATGACCTTTTAGGTTAAGCTTTCCGGCAACGGCACAGACGTATATATCCAACCAGCCATCGTTATTTACATCGGCCATAGTTACTCCGGTACACCAGTCGGCCATACCGGCTACACTGGCTTTCGCTGTAATATCTTCAAAATGGTAATTACCTTTATTGATAAACAGTTTATTGCCGCCTTTTTTGTTGGCAGTAAAGAACAGATCAGGCAAGCCATCGTTGTTGATATCTCCTACCGCTACGCCGCCACCATTGTAGAAGTACAGGTAATCTAAAATGCCTGGTTTATCATTATCACTAATATGATTAACAAAATGAACCCCGGTTTGAGATGCAGGCAGTAATTCAAATAATGGCGCTTCATCAGATTGCCGGTGCTTGCAAGATAACTGAGTTATACACAGCAGTATTAAACAAATAATAGTAATATGTAACCGTATACAATTTGTTGTATTCACACGTGTAATAATCAACTCAGCAATATTAAATCAGGTAAGTGTATCTTTTAGGCAACTGTTGTTATATTTAGTTGCCTGCATTATTAATTGGTAAGTAAAAGTATTTATTTGAGTTCATTTAAGCAACACATCACTTAGTATAAATAACTGTGGTTTACTTCTGCATAAAGTGGCTAATTGCTATTTTAGACGACCATTATAATTCTTAACTGCATGAAATTCTTTTTATGGGCCTGCCTTGTACTTATTATTACTATTATTTTAAGCATTATACCATTTCATCAAAAAAAAGATCTATTGATTAAAGCTAGATATGAAAATGTATTTAGTCAGCTACTAAGGCCAATGAATTGGAAAAACTGGCAACCCGATGTTAAATCTGTTTGGCAGCATGATTCAACAAAGGTTTATACTACTAATAGGGGGGCAATATCCATTATTGAAGCGCAGAATTTACGTATAGAAACCAAGCTAAATGGGTTTGGCTTAGATGTTGAAAAAAACACTAAATGGGCGAATGAACATTATAGCTTTAGTGTAGTGACAAACCAAAACCACAGGTATACTGATATACATGTGATTACTAACACCTGCGGATATAAATGGCTGATGGCCCTGCTTACCCAAAAAAGCCTTTTTGCAGACCTGCAAGCTTTAAAGCAGTATATGGAAGATGAAAAGGCTTATTATGGTTATAACATCCACACCTATAACGCTGTTGATACTATTGTGATGGTAGAGCAAAGAACCGTTTCAATAGGTAATCGCAATTCCGCTATCGCGGAAATACGGCAAGAATTGCAGGCATTTATAAATAAAAACCGTTTAAAAATAACACAACCTATAATGGCGGATATCAGGGCGCTTTATCAAGATTCGATCAGAATAATGGTAGGATTTTCTGTAAATAAAGCAGTAAATCCTGAAGGTCGTATTCACATTATGAGGATACCTAAACAGGCCAAAATGTTAAGTGTAACTTATGAAGGCAAATATGGCAGCAGGCAGGCAGCTTATTCAGTACTAAGAAGCTACATGCGTGATCATGATCTTTTAGCGCCGGAAATTCCTTATGAAAAATACTTTGACAATAAAATTCCTAATAGCGATACGGCTAAGGTATATATGCAAATTATTGCCCCATTGCAATAACTATCACAACTGCCTGCGTATTACAACAGCCACATTCATTGCTTGAATTGTTTATATAAAGCATACAAAGCGCTCTTGATAACAAGCGCGAGATAATAATATTTGCTGCGTATAAATTTTATAAAAAAAACAGGGCAGTGATTTTATTCACTGCCCTGTATCATGTTTAAAAGTTTAGGAAATTAATATCCAGGATTTTGTTTCAACCCAGTATTTGCAGCCAACTGGCGTGCAGGAATCGGGAATATCATATAATGATTATCCGGATCCTGTGTTTTAGCCGGTGAACGTGCACCAGTAAAATACTTGGTACCGGTAGCTATTTCAAAACGAATTAAATCGTTTCTTCTCCATGTTTCCCAAGACATTTCGCGGCCACGCTCAGCTAATACGTTAGCGTCAGTTATATCACCCGCAGTCCAGTTTGGAACGCCGGCACGTGTACGTACCACATTTATGGCGGTTGCAGCCTCACCCGTACGACCAAGGCGCATTAAAGCTTCAGCCTGCATCAGGTAAGCATCTGCAAGGCGGAATAGTGCCATATCGTTACTTTGATTGCCGTTAGTGCCTGGTTGTGGCGCATATTTAACGCTACGTGCACCAGCCAAGCGGAAAGCATCGCTGGCATCGCTTATGGTATTAAAAGTAGGATTAATAATTACCAGAGCATTGCCACGTTGAGCATCTACTAAAGGTTTACCAGCGGCATCAAACTGCTGACCAACTAAAAACATACTTTTACGCTTATCATCGGCAGTAAAAGAATTGTAATAGCCGGTAGGAGCACAAAAACCATTGTTTGGATTACCGGTCAAATTATAAGTTAAGCGGTGTGCATAATGCAGTGTTTGCGTTTCCCAGCCATTCCCACCAATATTAGCATTATCAAATGGGACAACAAAGATGTTTTCAGGTGAGCCTTCATTTGCCACCGTGAAGTTATCAAGGTAGTTAGCAGACAGGCTGTATTTGCCAGAGTTAATAACCGCATTAACAGCATCCAATGCTTTTTGGTACTGTGGTGTACCTGTATACACCTGAGCATTCAGATAGAGCTTTGCCTGCAACATATAAGCACCCCATTTATTGAAACGACCGTACGTAGTGGCTTTATCTTCTGACAGCAAAGGAATGTTAGTAGTTAACTCACTTTCAATAAAGTTGTATACCTGTGCACGTGGCATAGTTACTACTTTTGATGGATCTGTATTGTAATCTGTTACCAGCGGCACATTACCAAACATATCCATGAACAAAAAGTAGTAGTAGGCACGTGCTACTTTGACTTCTGCTATTGTATTGGCAATAGTTGCAGGTTTATCCTGAAGGTTGTTCAATATATTAAGCACAAAGTTTGCACTACTAATACCATTGTTGATATCGTTCCAAGTGTCATTAATCTGGTCAATACCTGAAGTGTAAGTATGCAAATAGAAGCCCTGCCATTTACCACCATCATACCAGTCACCACCCCGGGTAGGTACTACCATTTCATCTGTAGTTGCCTCATTTAACTGGTATACATTCCCATCCGGTATAGCGGTTAATGGTGTATATACTGTGGCTACGCCTGCAGCTACCTGAGCCGGCGTACGGTAAAAATTCTGTGTTTCAGTAACACTATATAACTTCTTGTCAAGTTTGGTACAAGAGTCAGTTAAGGTGCCGGCTGCACAAACGGCCGCCAGCATTAATAGATATTTAGATTTTTTCATCGCTTTAATGATGGTTAATTTTCTTATTTAAATGAAGCACTGATACCAAAAGTAAAGGAACGAACGCGAGGATAGTAACCACGGTCACCGTAAGATACATCAATATAGGCTTGGTTGGTGCTGCCGTTGCCGTTCTCTGTTTTAATTTCAGGATCTACGCCTTTATACTTTGTAATTACAAATAAGTTGTTGGTAGCTATATAAGCTCTTAAAGACTGGAAGTGTGGAACAGATTTAAAGGTATAAGACAATGTAGCATTATCTAAACGCAGGAAAGAAGCACTTTCTAACCAGCGATCTGATGCTTCAGGTGAATCTGTAGTAGCATCAGTTAAACGTGCTTGTGATACGTTTAAGTTAGGCAAGCGGCCGATAGCCTGTAAATTCAATTGGGTATTGTTGAATACTTTTTGACCATAAACCCCTCTTAACAAGAAATTCAGGCTCCAGCTTCCGTAGCTGAATGTATTGGCAAAACCATAGTTAAATTTCGGACTTGGGTCAGTATAATAATGAGGAGCATTGGCAATGCCATTCCATTGATCGCGTGTTTTGCCATCAAATAACTGATTGCCTGCTGCATCTAAACCTGTATAGTGAGCCAGATAAAATACGTTTGGCGCATAACCGGGTACCAGATAAGTAACAGCAAGGTTACTTAAACCTTGGCCTGCCGGAAAACCAACTTGTATACTTGGTGCACTCAACGGAATAGTTTGCCCCCCAGTTTGAATTTGGCCAGACAATGAGGTTACTCTGGTTTTAACTTGAGTGAAAGTGATATTGGTGCTCCAATTGAATTTCTCGCTTTTTACTGGCTGAGCATTGATAGCAAACTCGATACCCTTATTGCTTAGGCTACCTACGTTAGCTAAAATGTTATTATAAAGGAACGGTGGAGTAGGTACAGTATAATTATAAATCAGGTTGTTAGTTTTATCATTGAAATAGTTGATATCACCAGATAAACGACCATTAAATAAATCGAAATCTAAACCGATGTTGCGACCGATACGTTCTTCCCAGCGCAAGTCTTCGTTAGGATTTTGGGTTGGGCGTGCCGAAGAAGCATATGGAAAAGAACCATTACCAGTATAGTAAGACGTACTTGCTCCAATTAAGCCTAAAGTGCTATATGGATAGATGTTATCGCTGTTACCTACTTTACCATAACCGGCTCTAAGTTTTAAGTCAGAAAGCCAGTTTACATCTTGAAAAAAGTCTCTTTTAATACGGTAAGAAGCACTTATTGACGGGAAAGTACCCCAAGTGTTATTAGTACCGAATTTAGATGAACCATCGCGACGTATAGAGGCAGTTAAATAATAGCGGCTGTCATAGTTGTAGTTAACACGAGCCAGAAATGAAATCAACGTAAATTCTTCTTTATAAGAAGGTGTGCTGTTTAAAGCAGGATTGCCTGAGTTCAAAGCATTCTCACCCAAATTTTGATCTAAGAAATCTTGACCGGATGCACCAAAGCTGCTGTAGATGTAATCATTGTATTCGTATACACCAGTTGCGCTAATGGTATGCTTACCAAAGGTTTTGTCATAATTAATGTGTATGTCGCCTTTGTAAGAGTTACGGTTTTCATTATTCTGCGAACCATTGCTTAAGTTACCACTATTAGGGAAACTCGGCTGAAAGTAATGTGACTGGAGATTGTTCCGGTAAATTGATCCGAAAGTACCTACTTTTAAACCTGGAGCCACTGTGTAGTTGGCTGAAGCATTGATTAATGTTAAATACTCATAACGCATATTGGTGGTTAACAGCAGGCGTTCAACTGGGTTAGCTTGAGCAAAACCGGTAAAATCATTGAAACTACCATCCGCGTTATAAATTGGGTAAGTTGGTGGAGCGTTGAATACATAGTTGAATATAGCAGGATCAGTAAGCTTACGTGTAGTACTTACATTTTGAATACCTACTTGTATATCTAATTTGTTATCAAATGCTTTTTGTTGTGCATTAAAGCGGAAACCAAGCTGTTCTTTACCCGAATTAAGAACAATGCCCTCCTGATTTTGATAGTTTATTGATGCACGATAATTAAAGGTTTCTGCACCACCTGAAATTGCTACGTTATGGCTATGGGTATAAGCCGTGCGGGTAATTGCTTTTTGCCAGTCGGTATTATTAGGAAGGTTCAAACTTGCAGGTAAACCAGGTTGTGCACGTAACTGGTCGGCAGTTAACAAATCATAATATTTTGATTGTTTTCCTAAGCTTACATAACCATTGTAATCGACAGTCGTTCTGCCTGCACGTCCTCTTTTGGTATTCACAATAATTACACC
>Ga0068629_1000375_pt1 | contig 12767 bp, 10 predicted proteins | sample InSIn3gowninarea_FD_77432 | JGI IMG/M metagenome (GOLD analysis project Ga0068629, IMG submission 77432) | Clean room microbial communities from NASA Spacecraft Assembly Facility at Jet Propulsion Laboratory, Pasadena, California, USA -... ...
AGCCGCGCGATGAGGAGGTTATGTCTCACTATGGGACCATCGCGTCAGGAAATCATGTCATGAAAAATGCAGTGGAAAGAGACAAGGTCAGCGCAGATCTCGGGGGCGTACTCTGCTTCGAGATGGAGGCGGCGGGCCTCATGAACAGCTTCCCGTGCCTGATCATCCGCGGCATCTGTGACTATGCAGACTCGCACAAGAACAAGAGGTGGCAGCCGTACGCGGCGGGAATTGCAGCGGCATATGCAAAAGAGGTACTGTCAGTGATTCCGCCTATCGATGTAGAAAAGATCCGAACAGCCGAAGAGGCTATTCAGAGCGCGAACAGTTAGTCTATCTAGTATCCTCTACGTGTTAGAGCATGGCTGATGGTGCGATAGGAGGGGCAACCCACTTTATTCCATTCCTTCCAAACCGGTCATTTGTCGGGAGAAGGGTCGAGCTCGACTTGCTAGAACAGAGGCTCATAGTGAACAGAACATGCTATAAGATGTCAATCGTTGGGTTCGGGGGAACGGGCAAGACGCAGCTCGCGCTGCAGTTTGTGTACATGGTGAAAGAGAACTGGCCCGATTTCTCCATTTTCTGGCTACCTGCACAGAGTATGGAGAGCTTCGAGCAGGCGTGTGCAGAAGTAGTGAGACAGTTGGGCATCAATCGGGTGGGTGATAGGGAGGATGATGTTAAAGAGCAGTTGAAACGGTATCTGAGCACGACACAGGCAGGGAAATGGCTGTTGGTGGTCGACAACGCCGATGATGCAGACATCTTATTTGGTTCCCAAGAGGCCAAGGGTATTGCTGAATACCTGCCACAGAGCGATGCGGGCATGATTCTGTTCACCACATGCACTCTAGAGGTAGCAGACTCGCTAACACACAGTCATGTGGTGGAGCTCGGATCGATGAATCGACAAGACGCTGGCGATTTCCTAGAGAAGTCGCTGATCAGGAAGGATCTCCTCCGTAACAGCGCAAACATAGACACACTGCTGGATAAGCTGACATGTCTACCCTTGGCGATAGCACAAGCGGCTGCTTATCTGAACAAAACCCGCTCATCTATTGTTGGGTACTTGCAGCTACTTGACAGTACGGAGCAGAACTTCATAGATCTCATGCGCAAGAAGTTCCGTGACGATACACGATACTATAGCTCAGTAAACGCAGTAGCCACGACATGGGTGGTATCGTTTGACTACATACGCAAACACGATACGATCGCGGCAGACCTTCTGATGTTCATATCATGCCTTGACTGGAAAGCCATTCCACGCTCTATCCTCCTAAGTGTGCAATCGGAAGTGCGGGTGGAGGACGCAATTGGCACACTCTGTGGGTACTCTTTCCTGGTAAGACGAGGAAGTGAAGAATTGTATGATGTTCACCGACTAGTGCATCTAGCAACTCGAGTCTGGGTCAGAGAATACGGCGATGCGAGAGGGGTGACCGAGAATAGCATCCGTAACGTGGCAGGCGTTTTTCTCTCAGGCCACTATGCAAACCGGGCAGTATGGAGAGCATATCTACCGCATGCACTACGCTTACTCGAGGATGATCAAGGCTGCGAAGTTGAGCAAAGATCCAAGCTGTGTCTTTTAGTGGGACAATGTCTGCAGGAAGTTGGCAGAACACGAGAAGCAGTAAGGTGGCTAAAGGAATCCTACGAACAAAGGCAAAGCCTAGATAAGAGTAGCTCAGATCGATTAACGTCGCAGCATTATCTCGCCAAAGCATACTACGCAAACGGACAGATCAAGGAAGCAGTCAAGCTGCTGGAAGCCGTTGTCGCGATACGTAGAGAAGTGCTCGCAGAAGACCATCATGATCGACTAGCATCACAGCACGAGCTCGCCAGAGCATACCAAGCGAATGGACAGACCAAGGAGGCACTCAAGCTGCTGGAAGCTGTCGTCGCGATAGAAGCAGAAGTGCTCGCCGAAAACCATCCCTCACGGCTAGCGTCGCAGCACGAGCTCGCTGGAGTGTACCAAGCGAATGGACAGGTCAAAGAGGCAATCAAGCTGCTGGAAACTGTTGTCGGAATACGTACAGAAGTGCTTGCAGATGATCATCCCTCACGGCTAGCATCACAGCACGAGCTCGCCAGAGCATACCACGCAAACGGACAGATCAACGAGGCAGTCAAGTTGCTTGAAGCCGTCGTCGCGATACAAGCAGAAGTGCTCGCAGAAGACCATCCCTCACGGCTAGCCTCGCAGCACGAGCTCGCCAGAGCATACCAAGCGAATGGACAGGTCAAGGAGGCAGTCAAGCTGCTGGAAGTCGTTGTCGCGATACAAGCAGAAGTACTCGCCGAAGACCATCCCTCACGGCTAGCCTCGCAGCACGAGCTCGCTGGAGTGTACCAAGCGAACGGACAGATTGAGGAGGCACTCAAGCTGCTGGAAACCGTTGTCGCAATACGTACAGAAGTGCTCGCAGAAGACCATCCTGATCGACTAGCATCACAGCACGAGCTCGCCCGAGCATACCAAGCGAATGGACGGATCAAGGAGGCAATCAAGCTGCTGGAAGCTGTCGTCGCGATAGAAGCAGAAGTGCTCGCTGAGGACCATCCCGATCGACTAGTGTCGCAGCACAATCTAGCCAGAGCATACCAAGCGAATGGACAGGCCAAGGAGGCAGTCAAGCTGCTTGAAGCTGTCGTCGCGATAGAAGCAGAAGTGCTCGCCGAAGACCATCCTGATCGACTAGCATCGCAGCACGAGCTCGCCAAAGCGTACCAAGCGAATGGACAGATCAAGGAAGCAGTCAATCTGCTTGAAGCCGTCGTCATGATACGTGCAGAAGTGCTCGCTGAGGACCATCATGATCGGCTAGTATCGCAGCAAGTTCTCGCTGGAGCATACGAAGCGAACGGGCAGATCAAAGAAGCACTCAAGCTGCTGGAAGCTGTTGTCGCGATACAAGCAGAAGTGCTCCCCGAAGACCATCCTGATCGACTAGCCTCGCAGCACGAGCTCGCTGGAGTGTACCAAGCGAATGGACAGATCAAGGAGGCAGTCAGGCTGCTGGAAGCCGTCGTTACGATACGTACAGAAGTGCTCGCTGAAGACCATCCTGATCGACTAGCCTCGCAGCACGAGCTCGCCAGAGCATACCAAGCGAATGGACAGGTCAAGGAGGCAGTCAAGCTACTTGAAGCCGTTGTGGCGATACGTACAGAAACGCTTGCAGAGGACAATCCTGATCGACTAGCATCGCAACAAGTTCTCGCTGGCGCATACCAAGCAAATGGACAGGTCAAGGAGGCAGTCAAGCTGCTGGAAACCGTTGTCGCGATACAAACAGAAGTGCTCGCTGAAGACCATCCTGATCGACTATCATCGCAGCACGAGCTCGCCAGAGCATACCAAGCGAATGGACAGGTCAAGGAGGCAGTCAGGCTTCTGGAAGCCGTTGTCGAGATAGAAGCAGAAGTTCTTGCAGAAGACTATCCCTCACGACTGATGTCGCAGCACGAGCTCGCCAGAGCGTACCAAGCGAACGGACAGGTCAAGGAGGCAGTCAAGCTTCTGGAAGTCGTTGTCGCGATACAAGCAGAAGTGCTCGCTGAATACCATCCCTCACGGCTAGCGTCACAACACGAGCTCGCCGGAGCATACCAAGCGGACGGACGGGTTAAGGAGGCAGTCAATCTGCTCGAAGCCGTCGTCGCGATACAAGCAGAAGTGCTCGCAGAAGATCATCCTTCACGGTTAGTGTCGCAGCACGAGCTCGCCAGAGCATACCAAGCGAACGGACAGATCAAAGAGGGAGTCCAGCTGCTGGAAGCCGTTGTCGCGATACAAGCAGAAGTACTTGCAGAAGACCATCCCTCACAATTAGCGTCTCAGCATGAGCTCGCTAGAGCATACCAAGCGAATGGACAGATCAAGGAGGCAGTCAGTCTGCTAGAGTATGTAGTCTCACTAAAAAAGAGGGTTTATGAGTTTGATCATCCTTCTCGATTGGTATCTGAAAGGCTCCTAGAGTCCTGGCAAGCAATGTTGTAGCTGTATCAGTTCCTGTTGAGGAACATGGGCTCAGGTCGAACGGTCAGTGAGGTTGTCAGCGATACTTGGAGGAAAGGGCATTCGAGTATAGGCACAGGTGTACCCGCGCTGGAGCTCGGACGCGGTGGTTTATAAACAGCCACCTCACCATAGGCTCGTTTCCTTCTTTCCTTGACACAATAAACGAATCTGTGACTACTGTCACTTAATCTTGAGAGTATCAGATGAATTTGCATTTCCTCATCCTATTGAATCTTATAAGTGTACCTTATCAAGCGCGTGATGTTGGAGCATGTTCATACCTAAATCAAAGCCGCGGCTAGGAAAAGAAAAGGTAGCATGTAACATTGTCCGACCCAGCAGAGAAGATGGCTGACCCTTTCTGGCCATGCATTTGTCAGCTCGAACCATCATGGGACATTGTGTTAGAATGAGCACCTGAGAAATATTGTGATTGAAGACTGTGCAGTGATTGATCGATTGCTCGACTAGAAACACGAAAGATGTGCATATGTACTTGGTAGTCACATGACCATATGCCATATGACTTCAACCAATTGGACCACTTTCAAACTCCTCGCCAGTCAGGAGAATGGAAGCATTTATTCGAGAATTCAAGACAGTATCTCTGATCACCTCTTCGATTTGGACATGTACAGGTCTTGTCGCCATACTCCGTCATAAGCAGGAACACCTTAAAGTCTCAAATTGCTGTTTGGCGAGCATAGGCTTAAGGGAGCGAATGTTAGGTGCTTCTCTACACGCTGTACCTGTAACATCCGTCCATATGTATCAGGGAACAATCTGTGCCGAGTAATATGAGGAAACGCTAGCTTCTTGCGCCATAGCACCAGAAGTAGAGTAACTATACATGAGAATAACCTCATTCTTCTGTAAAGGCTGATCAAACAAAGCGCAAAGACATAAAGAGGCACAGGAAGAGACTTGCTACATGCTGAGTGCAAAGCCCCTGCTCCCCCACTCATCGGAAGGACACTACTCGATGGCATACTAATACCTTTCCCGATCCCGTACCTATACCGATAGGTCCGTTCAGCACAGTTAAGCATATCGGTCAGTACTCCGACGGAAGCCACAACAATTTTTGAGCATTACGGACAATCCAGTTATGATCTCAACTGATTTCAATACTCTGAAAGCCAGATTGTTGGGCTTCAGACGTAAGAGTACCTGAGTGATGCGAGGTAACAATTGCAACGAGACCAATGTCGGTTCGTTTATGTGAGCCGGTAGAGCCGAAAGAAACTTTACTGCTGTGGCCCTCGAATGGCTGTAGATATACACCAGTACTCGCAATCCAGGTCTTCACCGTCTTGTCCGACAACGCTGACAACAGCTTAGTCAAGTCATGCGAGAAGTTTACTGACATGACAGAATCATTGTAACCCTCGGTCGTCCGTAGGTACGCACCGCCGTTTGCATCCCATATCTTGACCGTCTTATCGTCCGGCCCTGACGCCAGCCTGGTCGAGTCGTGCGGGAAGTCTACTGATATGACAAAGTTGCTATGGCGCTACCCAGAAGGTGGCATTTGCATGTTTCACCAAATGCGCCAGCACCATGTTATAAGTCAGGCGTCGTACTTCTTCTGTTCTGCTAGTTGAGACGTCTTCTGCTGAATGAAGAATCTGACAGCTGCTGACACAAACTCTGCATTTGTCTCGAGACTCAGTCCTGTTCTGTCTCCTGCCTGCTCTGCCTATTCCTCAATGCTTGGTCAGTCACGGCTAGAAACGATCCACTTATCACGGGAAGATGCAGAAGACTGCTTCACAACAAACCCATGTAACTTCGGCAAGACTGCAGTGCACTTATCTGGCCTGTCAATAATCAGACAAGTGGCATTTAAGCTTGGGTCGTGCAATATGTTTGCAAAGACCTCAGTCAGGGCAACCCAGGCGTCTGCATTGTCGAACAGTGCTCTCCCTGCAAGATCGTATCTCCTTTGGACGCGAGGCGAGAGACGGTTACTGGCTGACGAGCATGTACAAGAGCCCACGTGGCATAGCCGTGACGCTATTAATGCGTGAATCGGTAGTCTGACAGAAGTGGTGAGATATAAGGCCTACCTCAGGTACCTACTTCTGCAACTCATCTATGATGCCATAGAGCAATATCGTCTTGCACTTGCCAGGACCGCCTTTGGTCCATAGTAATCGGTTCTGTGGTTCACTGTGCCAACGCTGAAAGCCCACGTTGCTGAGCACCCATTAGTATGGGTCCCTGAGCAAGCCGCCTTTGGTTCCTCGATCTGCTTCTTGCCGTCACGAGGATATGTGCCACGCATGTCTCAAATGCAACTTTTCAGCTTTTCGATCTCACAATGAAGCCGTCTGAATGCTCCCTCTGTGCCTTCTCCATAGCAAGACACTAGGCCAACATCAACAATACCCAACAACGAGTATGCCTTATCTTCACGACGTGTTATCCGCCGATGCTCAATCCACTGCAGTCGATCCTTGACACTGAACCGAGACAGACGGGCCCGTTGCAGCGCTAGGCACAGAACGCTCGTGACTTCATAGGCCTACTTCATAAGCAATATCCTGTCGCCGATCTTCTCTCCTTTATCCGCGAATAGTTCCACTGAACTAGGTGCAAGAAGCTCCTGGAGCCTCCAGCCACAGACAACCCACTTACTTTTACGGAAGTCTGAGTCCCATAGTGGTAGGTGCAAAGCTTGGCCAGTCCCGCAAGATGGAGCAGGAGCATCTGCTAAGTAAACATAGTACCGAATTGACACACGATACCAGCGAAACACAGACCGGACAGCTGAAGAATACTTGGCCTCGTTTGCCTTGTTGATACAGCAAGTATCGATCTAGAAGTTTGCAAGCCATCCTGTCGTGCCTGCTCTCCACAGAAGCGAATCTTCCAATAGCTAAGCTTATCCTTGCCAGCATTTTGTAACAGATCTTCGAAGGATACCTCTGTTCGTTTCCACATCCATGGGATATTATCGCATAAGGAGGGGCCGCGCTATCGTCAAATTCGGGGATAGTGAGTTCTCTATCAATTCTGTGCTTTGACAGACGCGTCACTTTCTACGGATAGGTGGTGGTTCCATAAGGCAGGAACGAGACGCAGGACGTATATCGCAGCAGCCTAGTAGGACGGGAATGCGGTAGTTGGCTTGTTCGAGCCCTGCGTGTCCTACAGATTAGCCGAGCAAAGCAGAGAAGGGATGGGTCGCACCACATTGTTACATTCCAGAGTGGCGGTCTTTAACCAATCTTATAAGCTACGGCTGGAGTTCATTGCTATGTTCTTGGTTGTGAGGGCGGTGCATCAGGCCTCTGGTGGGTATACAGAGCCGGGGTACATGCGCCAGAACGGCAATCGTAGGGCTGCGTCGGAGAGCGCCTGCGCCTTGATATGTGGGCGTACTCATCTACGCTACTGAGAATCTAAAGAGCTGGCCCCGCAGCGTAGTTTATGGTAAGAAAGATAGTGAGTTCCCTCTCAATCGTGCTAGGAAGATGATAGGCTTCTAGCTTAGCGTCATGCGCCACATACCAGCCTGTTACGATCTAGTCTCAGCCCTAACACCAGCACAGCGGAGGATTTTACAATACTTGATTATATAAGCACATTAAATTCGCACTGCAATCACAAAGCAGATGCCAGATCAAAGAGGTTTAAACTACCCACTTTTTGACCATCCAAAGGTCTCCAAGTCGAGGTGTTCCTCTTCTCGAATGCGGCTATTGCACCGATGGCCATGCCCAAATAGGAATGTAAATGCTCTGGTTGCACAACAGCATTCTAGGTTGAAATACATCTAAAGCGCAGGCGAGTATCAGTCGTGACTGACCAACGTGGGTCAGTGGTAATTGAGATATCATGTTGATAAGCCTATTACAGCAAGGCTGGTTTTTTGCTATGTATGGACAGACGTTACGTCTGGTGTCCGTTACCTCTGCCATTCTGACCCATGCTACGTATCGCAATACTACTGCATAAGCGCCTGCGTTCTCCAGTTCTCCGAATTGCCCAAGAATTCGTGAGCGCACCCAACAGCCCTACTGTGCCATACATGAAGATTGTTTTGGTCAAGCTGGAGAATGTACACCTGTATCTGATGTCAGCCCAGGTGAAAGTTTTGAAGCAGACAATAATTTTGATGGCTGTTGTTGAAGTCTAGGCTCTTCTTGAGTCTTAGCTCTTCTTGAGTCTTAGCTCTCCTTTAGTCTAAGCTCTTCCGTCCGCTCCTAGTCATCTGTACCGTGATTTGGTGGCCCCGTCGTGTCTGACAGCCTGAACAATATGGACGATCGTTGCAGTTATGCAAGCTTGAACGTTTTCGATAATTTGAAGGGTTGAACATATTCTCGAAGGTCCTCTAGCTCTGCATCATGCTCCCAGCCCAAGTTTCCATGGCCCCAGAATCTTGAGATATCTTGCTCGCAGCAGGGGCGATGTTTCCAGTGGCAGAACAGGCAAGGACTCAAGAAAGACGTCAATGGTGATGGTGTTGACAGAACCAAACCCATAGCGCCCCTGGATAGAGGCTCGTTCAGCCTGATAAAGTCTGATGGAAGACCAACACATTACTGTACCTGGTTGCGATATGCCAGCAAGAACAGGGACACATTCTCGCTGTACTTTGATGATATGTGGCGTTACCTGTACGACGAAATTCTGGATGCTTTTATTCTCCCACGACGTTGCTGATCACATGACATTCAGCGGACCGGCCCTTGCCGCAGCGCCATTGATTGTGTACAACGACAATCTGCACTCAGTCACGAGACGGTGCGAGGTACAATATCACTTTGGCGCGTGAAATGGTATAACTTTCGGAGACGGCAGAGAACCAGCACCCGAGTGAGTTCTGGCTAGCGCACGAAGGAGCTGTAAACTTTCGAGTCAGGCGCAACTGATAAGAACAGCCGTCCGGCCCGAGACATGAACTTCGCTGCCGAGTGAAAAGAATGCCACATAAGCCGGTGCGTCATGTTTCCAAATTGCTGTGATGATGATGGTGATGGTGATGGTGATGATGATGATGATGATGATGATGATGATGAAGAAGAAGAAGAAGAAGAAGGACGTTACTCGCAGGCGGTGCCTGAAGATCCACGCCTAAGCGAAGGACCTTGCAAGCCATTTGCACGCGACCCAAGCGTACCAGGATTGTGGTTTTCAGCGCGGAGCGATATGTCATGTCCGCACAATGTTGTGTGGACGACGTAACTAAGACTTCTCAGATCAGCGCCTCGATCCCGCCGCGCCGCGTGCTTCTTCCTGATCACAGCAGCACCTGCAAATGCCCAATCAGCCACTCACATCGCGGAGATTGAGAAGGAACATCCTTGCAACCTTAACGTTCCCGCCGGCTCTCTGTCATCGTTCGAATCGAGGACGACGTCCAGAAGCTTAGAGAGCGCATACCATACACCGCTGCGCTGACCGTGCGCTGCAAGAAAAAGAGCTATTACAATTGCCATATCGCTTATTGCACCAGAACCCAACTATGGAGGTGAGCGCCCACTACATTCTTTTCCTTCTGCTGCCCTACCCTCTTGCGTCATTCTGTACATAGGTTTCTTCCTGTTCCTATCGTGTGTCAATATCGCTGTACACATCCCTTTCGTCTACACTGGCATACCAGCAACCTCATCCTTCCTCAGCCCTACCACTGCGGTGCTGCCATGTCTTAAGGGTCGGTTTTTGTACCATCACAAAGGGTGCTTGCCTACGTGTGTTACTCTTGTAGTACCACGCGCTGGACGCTGATTGCTTCCTCCCTCTCTCATTCTCTTGTCTTCACCGCGACTCCTCCCTGCACAGTCTCTGCGTTGGTGGCTGGGGTTGTTTACGTTCTTCCACGTCATTTTCCATATCTACGGACCAGCACCGAACGTTCAGGAAGGGTCCTGCACAGTACACCGCGACATGCTAGGCAAATGAGAGGGAAAGAGAAAGCCAGACACCATTTGCACTCGGCTGCCTAGTCTCTTTCACGAGTAATTTCCATTTGTTTTTAGTCGTCTTTCTCAGCTTTATACCCTGTATCAGTACGCATCATGAGTCGTCGTCCTAGCCGGCAGGTATCTGCGTTTTCAGCAGAGGGACTTGGGCAGCATATTATCGAAGAAGGCGGGGCTCGAAGGCCGTCAGTGCAGTCTGTCGTGCAAGCATCAAGTTTGAAACCAGGAGCACAGTTGACCATGGAACGTTTCCTGCAGGACTTACCCAGCGCCGATCAGCCGCCAGTGGACTTCAGTCAACAGTACCACACAGGCCGCGTCCCAAACAGTAAAGGGAGGGATGGGAAGCCTAGACTGCTACTCATGGGGCAACGGAGGTGAGGCTACATACGGTCAGCCAAGCTCCGTGACTGACTGTGAATTACTAGGAGTGGCAAGTCATCGATAGCTAGTGTTGTATTTCACAAGCTGCCTCCCAGCGAAACATTATTTCTCGAGACTACTTACAGGATCAAGAAGGAGTCGATGCAGTGAGTGCCTGCCCATGGTTGACGAGTGCATCGACTAATTAGCATGATCAGCTCTTTTATGGACTTCCAGGTTTGGGATCTGCCTGGGCATCTGGACTATTTCGATCCAGCATTCGATACAGACAACATTTTCGACGAAATCGGTGCTCTCATCTGGGTCATCGACGCGCAGGACGAGTACCTCGACGCAATTACCAGGCTCAATCTGACGATCCTCAACTTGCAGCACTCGTATCCCAACATCAATATCGAAGTCTTCGTACATAAAGTCGACGGCCTATCAGATGACTTTCGCGGAGACACATTCCGCGACATTATACAGAGGGTGCAAGATGAGCTCAGTGATAACGGCTACGAGCAAGCGCCCATATCCTTCTATCAAACCAGTATCTACGATCACTCCATCTTCGAAGCCTTCAGCAAAGTGATCCAGAAGCTGATACCTCAGCTACCAACTCTCGAGGCCCTGCTCAACAACCTTTGTGCTGCGTGTAACATTGAGAAGGCGTATCTCTTCGACATCATGAGCAAGATATATGTAGCCACGGACACGACGCCCACGGATATAGGAAACTACGAGATCTGTTCGGACTACATCGATGTCGTGGTCGATGTGGCTGAGATATACGGATACGAGCGACAAAACGAAACACCAGAAGACGAGCAACTTGAGAAGGGCAACGGAGATGCGGAGAGTTTGATCACAATGGAGAGGAAGGGAGCCAGATACCTATATCTGCGGGAACTGAACAAGTGAGTGCTCCAATTCATCCATTGAGGTTTGTCTTACAAAAATAGGTACCTTGCGCTCGTCTGTATCATGGGTGATGACAGCCCTGCTGAAAAGAAAGCCATCATCGACTACAACGTTAGTGTCTTTCAGACAGGACTCAAGAAGGTCTTCCCCAAAGGCGACCGAGAGGCACAGGTGGAGATTGTAGCCACCAATGATGCGGCATCGTAGTAGAGCTGCACTTTTCTGTACATGTATATGACAAGGAAGATACGAGTAGCAGAGTGTCGAGAAAGGAACAGCACAACAAACACCCAAATGAAATGAGCTCACAATTATGTTATCCCAGAATCGTAACAACCAAATTTTCTGCCAAAAGATATGCACAATTGAATACAAACACCAAGTCTCAGCGCCAAATTCGCACCAAAGTCTCCATTCCATGTGGATGTTGCTAGAGTAGCAGAACAGCTACAGCCAATGAGAGGCCGCATATTGCGGCGGGGACGTAGATCATCCACTCTTCTGGCGAATAGACTGTCGCAGCTTTGAGCTCGAACGCAATTTATCTCCGCTATCTCGGACCGCCTCCCACCCCTCTTGCTGCGCGTGTGAACAGCGTGGTCTCTCCTGCTTGTTCTACCCTTCTTGTTGCTCCATGAGGACTGCGAGTGCCTGAGCATACTTAATTTGAGGTACGAGAGCTTGTGTACCCTCTACTGATGAAGTGCCAGTTACCAATATCAAGCTGACCCTCGTAGCTTTATCAATTACCACTCTATACCAGACCAAAGACTCAATTATCTTACATACATCGCAAATAACTCTGAACCTACTCTCAACCTACAACCTCTCCCCTGCCAACACAATGTCCACACCAACCCGCTACCGCAAGCCGGTCTCCACCGCTAATCACGATGATACCATCCCTCGCGCTCCAGCTTCAACCGCAGAAGCGAAGAAGGAGCTGAAAGCAGCGGTCAACGACCAGGCTGTCAAAACTTCTAAAGGGGTTTCAATCCTGGATATCCTGCGCGTCCTTGGGGGTCTGGCGCTCCTCAGTGCAGGATTGTCTTACTTGAGCACAAGCGGGACAAGTATGACGTGGGGCTACAATGGAAAATGGACACGGATGAGGGAGTGGAAAGGGCTGATCGTACGTTCTTCCCTACGTGCTTCACACAAATTTGAGAAAGACAGAGACCCTAGGAACTTCAAGTGCTAACAATCCGTCAGAAAGGGCAAATCGAGCTAAGCGATGCCGAGCTCCTCCAATATGACGGCTCGGATCCAAGCAAGCCCATCTACCTTGCCCTCAACGGCACAATCTATGACGTTTCCGCATCCCCCCAAACGTACGGCCCCGGTGGTAGCTACCACTTCTTCGCTGGCCGCGACGCCGCGCGTGCTTTTCTGACAGGCTGTTTCGCCGAGGATGCCGTGCCTGATCTACGCGGTGTGGAGCGCATGTTCCTCCCCGTAGACCCAGAGACTAAACCCGATGCCACAGCTGATGTGATCGAGAAGGCCAA
>Ga0068629_1000376_pt1 | contig 12744 bp, 3 predicted proteins | sample InSIn3gowninarea_FD_77432 | JGI IMG/M metagenome (GOLD analysis project Ga0068629, IMG submission 77432) | Clean room microbial communities from NASA Spacecraft Assembly Facility at Jet Propulsion Laboratory, Pasadena, California, USA -... ...
AATTATCTCACTTTGACTTCTTGCATCCATCATGCTTCACTATGTGCCATGGTTGAAAGTCCCTGGGGTGATCTATGAAGTCCAGAATACATTACGGGTATGGAAGATAGAGGAGGTAAGCAGGTACATGCCCATATTGTTAGAACTGGATTTGAGTCTTGTATATTTGTGGGGAGTGACCTTCTTAACATGTATGCCAAGTGTAGAAGTATGGAGGAAGAAAATAGAGTGTTTAACAATATGTCAAAAAGGAATGTGGTGTCGTGGATTGCCATGATTTTGGGGTATGCCCAGAATGGTCAAGGTGAGGAGTCCCTCAGGTACAAACATTAATTAAATGGTGAGGTCATGTTTGTGGGAATAGGTTTCAAAACACATTGTAAACAAACTGGATTGTCAAGTCTGAAATACCTATTGGAAATAAAAGAAATTAAATAATATTGAACACTAATATCAAAACCTAAACAATTCACTTAGCAGCCATCTATAGGAATATAACCAGTAAGGAATGTGCCATCATGTCTAATATTTTCAGCCTTTTCTCGCCTCTAAAACAGAAGTCAAGGACACCACTGTTCAATATATTTTGAGATCTGCCTTGATTAGATTTGAATGCAAAATGATATTTTTGTGGATCAATGGAGAAAAGAAAAAAAGGCATTTTTTTTTTAAGATTTGCACATGTTTCATGTATATATGGCAACACATTAGTGGAATGGATATGAATTTAATAAGATGAAATCATGTTGTTCCTAAATGAAGACAGTGAAAGCTTGAGTTGATGATCTTATACTTTATAGAAATAGTAAGTAAAGGTAATGGAAAATAATATGTATAGAGTTGGAAATAGCCTTTTATTGTCTTTAAAATCCGATTGTTTTATCCTTACTTTGGGGAGATTTTGTCATTAAAGAAAATTCTACGCTGGACTCTAACATAAAGGCAAGAAACCTACCCTTTTATTTGTTTACTTTTAGCAACACCAATTGGCAACTATGATGAGAGATTGCGTCAACCAAGAAAGCTCAAAGGCAACTATATGAGAGGGATAAACAACAAAAAAGAACAGCTGTCTGCAAAGCATGCACAATTTTGGGCCTTTCCTCACTTGAACAAGCAAGGGGTTTCTTCTATATATGGTTATTTGGAGCAATAGTAAAAAAGCTAGACAAATTCATTTTCTAGACTTTGGTAGGAGTAGACAACTCCTCACTTTTCCACTCTCTAGTTCTCAAATCACTACCACCACGCAAGCAAAGGTACTCATGGTAACATATTGCTAGGATACGTTATGGTGCAACCAATTTATGTACTTTTTTTGGACTCTCCCATTTTTCTCAAACATTAATTTCAATTTTAGTTAGAATGTTGCAAAGAAAGAATTGTAAATCAGGCAAACTACTCAAATAATCAGAAGGTGTCGTGAGGCTATCTTAAATTGCACTATATACCCCATAACATCATAAGACAACATATATCACACTATTTTATCTTTCTGAGCACGCGGGAACTTTTTAAGACCGGTGCACTTAAGAAATCTTACTATTTTGAAAATTATTCTTGCAAGCTCTGAAATTGAATTTCTAGCTCCACCTTATAACTACTAGTAGGAAATATGACATTGTAACAGTCATAGGTATACTTATATCTAACAATATCGAAAGAATTCAATTTGGTTCTGATACTCCAACAAAATTTGTCAGTCAGTCTTACATTGAATTTGTGAAAAAAAATATCTTCTTTTTTGAATTATATATGATTGAAAAACATGTTGAGTATTAGGAAATAGATAATTGTTTGCTTGTTTAACATCAATTTATTGTTATCTTATTTTTCAAGTTTTTAAAGTGTAAAAAATGGTGCAAAAGTGGCGTTTATGCATTGAAGTGTCCTGCTTTCCAAATTCAGGTCGAGCAGTTGTTAAATTTGTCCTTTACAATATGGAAACAAATCATTTATTTAATGGAAAGAGAGAAGTGCTTGGAATGACGACAAACAATGAGGCATATTACATTGCCCTTGTTGAAGGGCTAAAAGAGGCAAAACAACATGATGTCAGTGATATTGAAGTCTTCACCAACTCGGAGTTGATATGTAATCAGATGAAAGGCATCTATCGAGTTCGAAAGGACAATTTAAAACCTCTTCATAAGGAAGCAATAAATTGGAGTTGTCAATTTCAACATTTTACCATCAATCACTCTGTAGATATTGAAAAGATGTCCACTGATATAATGTCCAGAGCATTTTTAAGCATATATGTAGATGTCAAATATGATGTAGGATCACCATCCACTGCAACATAAATCATTGATCACCATCAATATAGATCCCCTTTGTGCGAATGGGTTGTTGTTCTCATTTTTCTTGGGTCTATCATAGCATGGTTCTTTCACTAAAGAAGAACCCGTTAATGTTTTAACTTTCCCCAACACGCAATGATTATGGTTTTTGTATGGGAGACAAATTTATGGACATATGTAATATATTCCATGTACATGGACAAATGTATTTTCAGAAAATCAACTGGTTCACGGTTTTGTGATTATCATTAATACATTATGGTGTTGTCTGATCCTTCCAAACAGCTTCTCAGATCTTTGTTTCTGGAGAGATATGATATGCTATGTGATTTGTTTGTTGGTTTTTGATTAGCGATGAAAGGTTTGTTTACTATGTTTATAAGGAATTTATTCTTAATAACACTATTATTTCTCAATCAGCCAGTCACTCTTCCTGTCTCCACCTTGGATTTCATCCCAATACTTTTCCCAAATCACAACTCTATTTTGGCTTGACTTCTCTATATTTCAGATCTTGTGCTTGTGGATTTATCATGACAGTAAGGACCTAGTCTTTTTAAATCAAAGCAAATCTTGCTCATGCTCAATGTGCCATAAGTTAGGAAATGTCAATATTTCCCCAAGAAATCACATCCATCATGATGGTCTACTATGCTGAATCTCCCATGTGACCACTCCACTTCCTCTAAATCTTGCACTAGTTTTTCCTCTACAAAGGGATTCTTAGATAAAAATTAGAATATCTATGAAAGGGTGACCATAGTATCATGCCCTGCTTTAACAAAGTTTAGAATTGCATCTTACACTTTTTTTATCTTTTTTAATGTATACTTAGAGATTCTCCTCTTAAAAACAATATTAACAACAGATCAAATTTTATGTTACCTTTATATGCATTCATGAGATTTATGGGGTTTTGTATGATGGAATAGGAAAAATTAGTCCAAAAATGATATCTAAATCAATATGGATAGATACAACCAAATTTGAGACTAGACCAGGATCTGAGTTTTGCAAGAAATTGAATTGTAGAGTGTGGGAAGGGAACTGATAAAAAACTATCCTATCATTGTAGTCTCCTAGCATTGTGCACACCCTCTATATTCTATTTACAATCCCAATCAAATTGTACATATGATGTTTTTAATTACAATGAGAAGAGACAAAATTGTGAAGCTCTCCTCCTTACAAGAATGCAAGTGATAATGATTTAATGATGGTACCATGTAATAAGCAATCATGTGAATCCATGTGAATCCAAATCATTATATAGAAATATGCAAAGTTTTTCAAGTATATAGCAAGGGTGAATATAACCAATATAACACTAAGTGCAATCCAATCTGAACCAAAATACAATAACAAAGAGGCTTTGAATGGCCTCTAGAGTCCAAAAATAAAAATAGTATTAATTAATAAATATTAAATATAGTATATACTCTAGACTCTAAAATTTAATCATAGGAGAGAATCATCTCAATTCTCATCATCTACATATTCAACATGACTATATAGCAACTAACACCTCCTAAGAGTAGGAAAAACATCTTCATAACAATCCAATAAATTATGAAAATCAACCCTTGAATCAGCTCCAAACTAGCCCAGGAAATTCTAAAATAAACCCTACAATCAGGTCCAAATCAACCCAATAAACTCAGCTCAAAAACTCTCCAAATCAGCCCTTCAATCAAATCTCCAAATCATCCCAACAAATTCTTCAAAACAGCCCTTCAAGAGTTCAAAAAACTCTCCAAATCAACCCAAGGCTCAACTCAAAAATGTTAGGTCCCTATACTACTAGTGTAACCCCTTATTGTTATTAGTACAACCCCCTTATTAATTGTTGTGCCCATGTAGTCCCCATATTGTTGTTATTGTGCTCCATAGAAGCCCACTATTGTTATTATTGTGCCCTTACATTATTATTATTATGTCAGCTTTGAATATATTATGACCGCTTAGACTCCTATATATAGAAAGGAAGCCTTTTCATTTGTATCATCTAAGAATTATTCATTTGTGTAATGTAATAGAGGTTGCCCCCTCGAAGAGGCTTATTTCTAAGGCGTTGATCTATCTTTTCCATCTTTTGTGAGCTGGTTTCATAACATTTGGTATCAAAGCTTTGGATTCTAGGGTTTTGCTGCTCTAAACAGATCATCATGGAATTTGCACTATAACTTTTTGTCTGTGACGTTTCAGATGCTAAAATAAAAACCCATTTGGGTTGAAATCATTCTTAACCTCGAGTCCGAATTTTAGAGCTTTTTGCACTATATTTGCAGAGATATGGTCTGAGGAAGTTTTCCTTTTTGCGGAATCCCGAATTTGATTCCAAACAAGTGACCTGGGGAAAATCGTCATAGCGTTTGTTTTGAGCATCAGATTGAAATTTCGTAAGAAGTTACAGAAATAGGATGGACTGTAGTTTCCGGTGTATAGTTTTCATATACTAAGCTAAAAAAAGTGACACATGGTACTTCATACAATTTCGCTCTTCTGAAAAGGTATATAATCAGGTCATCTTGGGAGATTGTGCATAACTCTTTCTTGGAGAATCTAAATTTGATCAGACTAGTGGCATTGGAAAGAGGACACAGAGGGCTACTTCAGGTTTCAATTTTAGAACTTAAAGATCCAAAAGTATAGAGTTACAATCGTTTCAAGATCGAGCTCCTCAAATCAAGAAAAGGTGAGATGAGGAAGTTTAATGGCAAGGATTCGATAAATTGGATACTACAGATGGAGAAATATTTCGATCTACATGATGTGCAACTATCACAAAAGGTACATATTGCATCTTCATATTTAGAACCAGATCAATTTTAATGGTATAAAGGGCTTCGTTCTCATAAACCACTTGTTACGTGGTCAATTTTCACAGAGGAAATGATAGCACATTATGAGGATACAAAGAGAAACTCCTTCTTTAGCCAATTGATAAATCTCAAACAAAAGGGTTCAATGGAAGAGAACATTGAGGACTTTCAAAAATTTAATAGAAGGGTAAATTATATTCTAGAGCAGTAAATGATTGATGTCTTCATAGGGACTTTAAAGGATAACGTTCAACATGAGGTTTGTTTTTGGGAACCTGATTCATTGGAGGAGGCATTCGAGTTGGCAAGAAAAATTGAAAGCGAAATTATGGAAACAAGGAATCCAACCACTCATGGCTATAATAATGGAAGTGTTTCTTCTCCTAGCCTTCCACAACCTACAAGTCTTACACCACAACAATTGGAAGAAAAAAGAGAAAAAGGGCTTTGTTACAATTGTGATAGCAAATGCGCTAAAGGTCATAAGTGTGCTGAGAAGAAATTATTTTACATAGAGTATGAAGAGGAGGAAGAAAAGGATCAAGAAACATCAAAAGAAAAGGATATGCACCAGGACCCAACCCTAGAGAAAGAAGAAATGAATCCGACCATATCTTGTAAAGCAATGGAAATAATTACCACTCCTCAAAATATCAAGATAGAAGGACATATCAAGAAGAAAAATGTTCAAGAAATGAAAGATCACATCAAGCATCAAGAAATGAATCCAACCATATCTTGTAATGCATTGGAAGAAATTACCACTTCTCAAACTCTAAAGATAGAAGGACATGTCAAGAAGAAAAAGGTTCAAGCAGTGAAAGGTCACATCGAGCATCAACAACAAATTCTCCAACTTTTAAAGGATAACACCACTTTGATGCAGAATCAAATGAAACAACAAGTAGATCAACATCGCAGTGAAAAATGTTTTGATGTAGGTGATTGGGTATTTTTACAGCTACATTTCAAGCAAGCCATTTATGAGAAGGAAATGTTGGCAATACTATATGCACTTAAGAAATGGCTACCTTACCCAATGGGAAGACACTTCAAAGTAAAAATGGATCATGATAGTCTTAAACACTTTTTAGAACAAATATTATCTTTAGAAGAACAGAAAAATTGGGTCACAAATATGTTGGGTTATGACTTTGACATCATCTATAGAAAAGGGAAACAAAATTTTGTGGCAGATGCACTCTCAAGAAAGCATGAGGATGTGGAAGCATTTTTTTGTACTATTTCTATTATCCAAACAGATTGGATAAAAAAAGTAAGCTATGAAGGGAAGAAGGACGAAGAAGTGTGGCCACTCATTCAAAAGTTGCAGAAGATCCCAGTTCAAACAATATTGCCAGAACTTGATGAGGAAGGAAAAATCATACTAGATCCTGGAGCAGTCATAGAAACAAGAACCCAACAGCTACGAAATCGATAAATTTCAAAGTATCTGATCAAGTGGAAGAACTTACCAGCTGAAGATTCCACATGGTAGGGCAAGAATTTTATACAGGAGCATCAAGAACTACTCAAGTGTTGAGGACAACATTTTTTGAAGGGAAGGGGCATGTTAGGTCCCTATACTACTAGTGTAACCCCTTATTGTTATTAGTACAACCCCCTTATTATATTGTTGTTCCCATGTAGTCCCCATATTGTTATTATTGTGCCCCATAGAAGCCCACTATTTTTATTATTGTGCCCTTACATTATTATGATTATGTCGGCTTTGAATATATTATGACCCCTTAGACTCCTATATATAGAAAGGAAGTCTTTTCATTTGTATCATCTAAGAATTATTCATTTGTGTAATGTAAAGGAGGTTGCCCCCTCAAAGAGGCTTATTTCTAAGGTGTTGATCTATCTTTTCTATCTTTTTGTGAGCTGGTTTCATAACAAAAAATTCCAAATTGCTCAATGAATTGTATGAGTGAAATGGAGGGTGGGGACCTCTTTAAATAGCATTAGTAGGGACCTAGGGTTAGTTTTAGTGTAGTCAATCACCACTTGTAATCAAGAATTGGCTTCTCTACTAGTCTCACTTAGTCCATGGTCCTTGATGTCTTGTAATGTGCCTCCACAACGGATATTTTTTTCTCTTGAGCCTACTATCTTTCTAAAATAGTGTTTTTCAATTATTATAACATTCGACTTTTAGTATTTGGGAGGATATTCTATTTTAGATTCTAAACAAGATATGGGTGAGATGAAAGTGAAGAGTAGAGGTTTTTACAAGGTATAAAAGATGTTCCACTATGGCGGGGTTTTTCTAAATAATATGTGGGTGAGATAGAGGAGAAAATCATAGGTGCTGACAAGGTACAAGAGTTACTGGGTAAAAAACCCTGCCATAATGAAATTAGGGACATGGCATGGAGAATGTATACCTCAAAGAATATCATAAATATTTCCTAGGATTCACCCTATATCATAAGAGAACCAACCTAAAGTGAGAGTAAGTGTTGTTGATGTGACATTAGGAAATGTTTTTGAGTTCCGCCTAGAGTTGCACTTATTTTCGGTGATTTATAAATTTAGGTACAATTTTGGTTGGTACTATATTCTATCCAATGCCCAACATCATTCAAGAATCATTAAATAGGCTAGAAAGGAATCATATAAGACATTTATCCTAATTCATAATTATCCCATAAAGCTTGAGATTAGAAGAATGCATAGGAAAATAATAGAACTCAATGATCCTAATAGAATATTTAATAGGTGACATACTCCACGCTTTGTCACAATGTACTAACTAAAGCAGGAGAATAAGAAAATGTTGTATTGCTGCTCACTTTGTGGAAAATACGTGTTAGAAAACATGCTCACATCTTAAGTCAAAGGCTCACATTTTGTGTGCTTTTGAAATGCCAGATTCTTGAAGTGATGGCATTACTATCATTAAGCCACTGCCAAAACATGCAACAAACATGACATATTTTGTCATCAAATCTTCTTCTTCTATGAATGAAGAGTGTTTTCCTTCAATGGCTAGCAAGCCATATTACCTCAGAAAAATCCAAATTAGTTCTCAGAGTGCTTTTCAATTGTAATGTGAATAGAGTATGCGATTTATTTTCCATAACCCTTCAAAGGTGGCAAGAAATTGTGCTATTACTATTAAAAATGTGACAAAATGTTTCATGTCATTGAAATATTATATTTCTGGAGTTCAACAACAAATCCTCATAAAAAATTTCTTCGATGGTTGGCAAGCCATATTATCTCAAAAAAATCCAAATTAGTTCTCAGAGTACTTTTCAATTGCAAGTCCTACATGATGTTGCCTCTCTTGGTATGATGCATCAAACAAGGAACATCTACTAGTCTCAATACCATCTAACAGACATCATTCTTTAAGATGAATTTGTAGTCCTCTGCCATGGTATCCTACCATACTCTCTCACCTTCTACCGCCTCAAAACTAAAAGGCTCTACATTAATAATGGAAGATATCAAGCACCAGAATTAGGAAGCTTCTTAGTAGGATGACTAATTTGAAAAAAAATCTTAGGCTCTCCTACTTATCCTTGTGCTTCCTGTACTATCTAGGTAAACTATTTAGGCCTTCTTACTAAAGTGGAAGGAAAAATGGTCTTTATACATGCACCAAATTTTCATTGATCTTACTTCAATTTCTCATGAAGTTGAGGATTAGAATTTGGGTCACAAGTTTTTCAACCTCCTCAATCTTTGTTGGAGGGTTTTGAGACTTACAGGACCCAACATCCTCATCAAACTTGACATCTGACTTACAACTATCTTTATGTAAAGACAAAAGGTGAATTTTGTAAGCCTAAGAAGTCTTCTTGTACTCTTCAAGTTGAAGGATTCCACCTTAGTTCTTTTCTCCTCATAAATACAAATATATATAGGACAACCAATGACACAGAAACGTGATATTTACAACCACATTTATAAATGCTTCTTCTAGTGTGTTATCCTTCAATATTCCATGAGGAATCCTCAATAAATAAAACATAATAGATGCTGCCTAATAATGAAGTCATAGGTCTATCTACATTTGAATGTATCAGGTCGAGAATCTCTCTTGACCTATCCTTACTAATTGGAAAAACAGTCTTGGTATGCTTGTTGAGTGCATGCAAACTAGTGTAATTTTATATTCACTCACTTGGGCTTTCAAGAGCACCACTTCATTGCTTAACTCAATATTCTTTTCGCCCATGGATCCCTTCTCACAAACCATCAAATTTAGGTGTGTTTGCAACTCTACAAGATTTCCTTCCAAAATATTATTTTCCTCATCCCACAATTATTGATTATCTTAAAGTTTCTTGAGTAATTCCAGAGTCTCTCTCTTGGATTCATTCAAGTTGGTTTCCAATTAATTCAATGAGCATACATCATTGCTAATATTTGTATTTTTATGGGCTATTAATCCACTTTCAATAGCCATAAAATTGAGTTTTTTCTACAGCTTTGCAACAATTCCTTCCAAATTACTCTTTTCAAAAACCCAGAAACAACGATCTTCTTCAAATTTTCTGACCAAATCCTAAATCCTTCCCTTGAATTCGTTTAAATCAGATTTCATATCAGTCTTTTTTGTTCTAAGTCTCTTGGGCCAAAAGTGGTTTTCAGGACTCATTAATGTAAGCTTCTATGGAAAGTGAATCATGCATAATGATAATTTTCTAATGCACCCAAAACTATACCCGAATAGCATGCTGCAAGAACAACATGGCAATGAGCATCCCAAAAGGTTCTCCAACTACCCTGGTAAACCTGTTGATAATTGAGCATGCACCCGGAATGGCCAGAAAAACCAACAAGAATGCAGTCCAAACACATACCCTGTGTATAATGAGTAGAGTACTTGTAGTTATTTAATGTGAAAGCACATCTACTTGCATAAATCTCTATTGGTGTTGATAAGAAAGCTATAGAAATACAATGTACTATAGGTATCAAACATTCTACAATTGAAATTTCGAATAAATTTGAAACTTGATACAAGGTGATCAAATTTTAAGTGCATGACTCTAGACTCTAAACACAGACTGATTCTTTTGAAATATTCCAGTCAATGATATCTACTTTATTAAAACATTTTATCATACCCAACTACATCAAAAGAAGCACAGGTGAAACATGATCCCTCAAAGAATAAGTACATTCTGTTGGACAACAATTGCAAGTTTTGCAATGCACTGAGCCAAGCAGTGTAACAGTAAATAGGCTAAATGCATAGAATCTATGTTGTTGCGATGGCATAATGATTTACCATCACAACAATGCTAATAGCATCGTGCTTTTACGGTGATCCAACCTAGGTCATGTTTCCCCCCTGCCTTGATTGGCAAGTTTGGTAACTCATAAAAATCAGCTTATCCTGAATTTCTCACACAGTTGGAAAAATGATTTACCATCACAACCATGTGAAGAACATTGTCCTTTGCAGTTATCCAACCTAGGTCAGATTTTCTCACCTGTCTTCATTGGCAACCTATAAAGGAGGGAAGGTTCAACCAGCTTATCCTGAATTTCTCACACATCTGCCCAAAGAGTAAGACTGCTTTTTGAAACGAATTATCTGGTTAAAAGAAAGTTTATTAATCAAGACACAAACTAGAGGTCTTGTTGTTTACCTTCTTACATGTGCAGGTTATTAATGTTAAAAGAACAAAGAGTTAGAAAGATGGAAGAGATCAACTTAAGAAGCCCAATTAGGAACTCACCACATTAGCAAAACAAAATTACACTAATGTCCTACAAGCAAGACAAGTGTATCTTCCTGTTGAAGGCTTTGCTTGAGACACATGTATTCTGATAGATTAAATTGACAAATGTTTTGAAATAATAAGTTTCAAACCCGCTTATAGTCTAACAATCAATAGTTCCAGAATAACATTGGCCAAATTGACATATCCTAACATAGACCTATACTCAACACTATATATCATCTAACCCAAAACCAATGCAACAATATCTGCAGTAAAAAGAAAAAGTGTAATTATTTTGACTTTGTTAAATGAAATTATCTAGTTGCTTAGTTGAAGGAGTCTCTCCTTCCCTAAATGTCTTCAACTGCACCACAAAAATTTTAGAGGTCACCCAACCAACGAGGAAGGAATATGGAAAAAGGAAAGAGAAACATAATACATAACAAAGACTAAACCATTGATAACCATTTTAGTAGTGTGCATGTTTTGGCATTTTTTATGATATTGACACTTCCGAAAAACTGTAGTGTTCCAGAATATGGAATTTGATACATTTGGCATTTTCTCCTTTTAGGGAAAATTTAAACATCCAGAAATAGTATTGGCCTTAATAGAAAATTATAGTACTAACAGCAGAAGGAAAAACAACACTGGTGGCTAGTAACAACCTTTGATAGCTAAAAAATCCTCAGTATATACAATCTGAAACTATCTTGAGATGTTGTGGATGCCAACTAAGGGAAAATCCAAGGCAGTATGAACTAATGAACACTGTTCTTGGCATAAATAGTGTCTTCCAAATTAATTGCAACAGCTCCCGAAAAGCCTACCTTTATAATCCCAACAATCCTCTTTGTAACGAAAAGTCACACTTTTTTAGTAACAGAATTGAATTGGTGAAAGCTCCCCACCAATACAATTACAAACTATCCCAATGAGGTGTGGACACCAACTCAGGGTAAATCCAAGGTAGTATGAATGGTGGTATTGGCCCAAATAGTCAATTCCAAACTACTTGCAATAGCGTTTTTCCCGTAAAGCCTGCCATTATAATGCCTAAAAGGCTACTCATAATGAAAACTCCCAATTTTAAAAATTAGACTACTGACACTGACTGACTAGCCATTTTTGTAAACTCCCACTTTTCTCTATATTGATTGACATAATTAAGCTAATTAGCCTTGTTAGATTTCTTGATTTCCTTTTTCATTGATTCCCATCATTAGACTGATATTTTTGTCTTTTGAGAAATGAATACCAATAACTAATGATGAAGTTGATCATCCTCAAGTATTGTAATAGTCCCCCAAACTTGAATTTATTTGCCCCAAAAGCAATGGTAGTGATGAGTGTTATAGGACATCTCATCTTCTTGTGTTACCTCATCTGCTGGTAGAACTTTCCTCGAACTGGTGGCAGTCCATGGAGTAGTTCTTGGAAGACATCTATAAATTTTCACAAGCAACATGAGTTAAAAATCTGAACTATCTTTCTATTGCAGAATGCCTGTAGAAGTGGGTTTGATCAATAACTTGCTACTCAATAATTCTATTATCAAAAATAACAAATATCAAATACCAACCTAGATTCATTTCTCAAATAGGAACATGCCTTAGACAATCCAACCAATCATCATTAAAGCATTTGTGGCATATAAATAAGGTTGTTTTCTCATGAATAACTCATTCCTTCAAATCCAGTAGTGACTTTGTATCCAAAATGACGCAATAACTTATCAGCTCATATTATTGCAGACACTTGTTCAGCATTTAATATTTTATTGTGCTTTTGATAAGATCTATTCCTATATTGAACAATAATTCTATCCTTTCCAAGAAGACTGTCCAAAGCATATTAACATTCACCCCATTCTTGCTTAAAATTGAAAAATAAGCCATATAAGGTTGGCAGTCAGTGTACACCAAT
>Ga0068629_1000382_pt1 | contig 12665 bp, 16 predicted proteins | sample InSIn3gowninarea_FD_77432 | JGI IMG/M metagenome (GOLD analysis project Ga0068629, IMG submission 77432) | Clean room microbial communities from NASA Spacecraft Assembly Facility at Jet Propulsion Laboratory, Pasadena, California, USA -... ...
ACAAGCACACAAGTACGCTGATTGTTGGTACCTTAACCCTGCAAAGGCTCCAGCCAGATGGAGACCACAAGTTCATATACAATCAAAAGTAATCACTGCAATCTCAGGAAGCCATCGCCAGCGCGAGAAGATAGAGAGAAGCTTTTCTCGCAGCAAGATCGCACTGCCTGATTTCTGGCCTAGCAACAACGCAGATGATCAATCTAAGAAGGCGGCAAGCCAAGCCAGTTCTGCCACAGTGACAGGTACGCGGCAGACTAGGCCTAGGGCTTCCTTTGCCACTTCCAGACATGCGTTAAGTACCACACGAAAACCCGAGAACGATAGCTACTTTCGTCTCGACAACTGCGCGGATACTCACGTTTGCAACGACAAGTCGCGCTTTACCCATTACAAGCCAATACACGACGAGATCATCCGTTTTGGCGACACCAACACACGCATTAAAGGCGTTGGAAATATCAGCGTCAACGTTACAACACCTACAGGTCACGGCCTCGTGCAACTAGAGGACGTAGCATACGTACCTAGATTCCATTGGAACCTCATAAGCACTCATTCACTAGAGAAGCAAGGACTGTTTTTCAACACGAGAACATGTTGGATGGAGTTTTCAGATGGCTCAAAAGCCTTCCAAGTCAAGAAGCGTGGCGCTTTCCGAGTTGTCGAGCCACACATCGAACAGACTCCTCAAAGCTTGAGACCGGCATACAAATCAGCGCATGCTTCTGCCACAAAGAAGACGTCCCAACATCCAAAGACTTCCATAGCCTCCATGGACGTATGGCACTCAAGACTAGGACACATTCGTAAAGAAGCTCTTGAGCACGTGCCAAAAGCAGTAAAAGGTGTGACGCTCAGCACGCACAGCTTTGAGCGAAGCACAGATCTCTGCCAAACATGCGAGCTTGCACAAGCTCATCAACAAGTCTCGAGAATTCCGACGTGGAGGGGAACCTACCCGTTCGAAAAGGTTCATATGGACCTTATTGACATGGAAGAAGCATTCAATGCCGACTCATGGGTCATTCACTTCTATTGCGACTACTCGTCGTACCACATATCATTCAACGTTACAAACAAAACCCAAGATGAACTTGTTTCAGTAACTAAAGAATTCCTAGCAATCACAAACAGTAACTGGGGATTCACAACACGATACATTCGATCAGATGGAGAGAAAGGCCTAGGAAATGAGTGGAAAGAGCTGATCGCCGCGAAGGGCATCACCTTTACACCGTCTCCACCTGATACTCCAGACCAGAACGGTCTCGCCGAACGTTCTGGGGGGGTGATCATGGCCACGGCGCGAAAACTCCGCACACAGAGCAGATTACCTCACAAACTCTGGCCACACATAGTTGCACATGCTACACGTCTTCTCAATCGGATTCCAGTGCAGCGCAAGGACTGGAAGACACCGTTCGAGATGGTGCACGCACGACAGCCTGATCTCTCACACATCAGAATTGTCGGATCACGAGCTTACGTCCTTATCAAAAACCGAAGAGACCGCCCAGCCAGAGCAAAGCTCCAAGAAAGAGCACTCATAGGATGGCTTGTCGGAATGGAAGCAACGAACATCTATAAGGTCTGGATACCACAATCTAACCGCGTCATCACATCACGAGACGTAAGGATAGATGAGAAAGTCCTATACGACCCACGACAATCCATAGCTCCTCTTGAACGTGGTCAGTCACTATCCACCATACTTAATGACATCGACATGGACGAGTCAGACGAGGATGCGCTTCTTAATGGAAGTGATGCTGTTGAACTAGTAGAAGCGTCAGCTGAATCGCAAAATCAAGAGATATTGCCTACAGGATCAAGAGAAGTAGCATCTCTACGGGAGACGTCCACACAAGATATATCGAGAGGTGCATCTGTACGATGGCCCTACCCCACTCCAGTATCTTTCGCATCAGCTCCACGCCAAACAAGCACTACACAAGAATTACCTAGAACAGGGAGAGACACTAATACCGACGCAACTGCTCTCCAAAACTTGCGCACCAGTACTGGAAGAAATATCCGACTGTCGCAAAGAGGGCAAGACGCCATCGATTCCTCCCACACACATGCTACGCAACGATATACAGAAAAGAGAGCAAGACGCGAAGCTCATGCTCTTCGACTAGAGCGTGCTAGACTCGGTCAGCAAGTGGCTCACGCTTTTGCAACAGCACAGTCTATTCGCACACACCGGAAAGACCTATTGCCGCCACCAGACTTCTGGCACCAGCTAAAGCGACATCCTGAAGGCAAGGGATTCCGGCATGCTGCAGACGCTGAACTTGCATCGCTTGAAGAGAAGAAAACGTTTGAACTAGTGGACCATCCAGATGGCAAGCAAGTACTACCACTCAAATGGGTGTTCACATACAAGTTTGACGACGCTGGCTACCTCGTTCGTCACAAAGCGCGGATCTGCGTAAGAGGCGATCTACAACATCAGGTCACCGATGACATATATGCAGCGACTGGCGCATATCGCAGCTTTCGTATCCTAATGGCTCTTGTCTGCGCATTTGGGCTTCTTTGTCATCAAATCGACTTCAAGAACGCCTTCATCAATGCAGACATGGACGAGGAAATATATACCACCTGTCCACCTGGATACCGCCAGTCAGGGAAAGTCTGGAAGCTGCAAAAGGCGCTGTATGGCCTGCGTAAATCACCAAAACTCTGGTTCAACGAACTCGTTTCGTTCCTCAAAGATCTGGGATTCAATCATTGCCCAGATGAACCATGTATCCTCATAAACAACCAAACAAGACTCATCCTGTTTCTCTATGTGGATGATATGCTTGTCATTGCACAACCGGAAAGTATCCACTCCATTAAAGACTTTAAGCTAAAACTCAACAGCAGATACGGGATCAAGGATTTGAGCGAGGCAATCTCCTTCCTCAACATCAGCATCCTCCGCAACACCAGAGAAAAGAAGCTCTAGATCAGCCAACACGGGTACATTGAGAAGATCTGTACCAAGTTCGGCATAGACGACTCTGGAAGAACGGCTACAACGCCTCTCCTCTCGTCATATCGTCCTCAACAATACGAAGGGCAAGCAACACTTCATCAGATTACAGAGATGCAAGAAAAGGTAGGCTCGATCCTGTACGCAGCAGTCGTATCACGACCCGATGTGTCTTTTGCAGCCAGCCAGTTAAGTCAGTTCACTATGAACCCTTCACCAGAGCATTTGCGTTACGCGAACCGAGTTCTCGCATATCTCCAGGCCACGAAGTACTATGCCATCGAGTTTTTGGGCTCAGTGGAAAATACCACTGAAGTAGAGACACGCGATGAAGAGGTACTTCAGTTGTCAAGCGACGCATCGTTCGCGGATGATCCAGAGACTCGAAGATCCACGCAGGGCTATCTCATGAAGCTGTTCAAGGGACCGATAATGTGGCAGTCCTCTAAACAGAAGACTGTAACCACGTCAACAACTGAAGCTGAGCTACTCTCGCTGTCACACACAGCGAAGGAGACAATAGGTCTATACCGGCTGTTCAAGCAGATACAGTTCGATCCCGAGCATCAACCTCGCATACTCTGTGATAACCAGCAGACGACAGGCCTGATCCAGAAGGACAGACCACAAACGTCATCAAAGCTAAAGCATGTCGACATCCATAGCCTATGGCTGAGGCAGGTCTACAGAGACGGCAAAGTCACAGTTCAATGGGTTCCAACGACTGAAATGCCTTCGGATGGCTTCACCAAACCACTCTCAGCAGAAAAGCACTCTCAATTCGTACGCCATCTAGGCCTGGTTGATATCTCATTGCGGATTGATCCAGCGCATCGACACGAAGAGGCAAACTCTGATGACAGTCAGACCTCATCTGAGACTGAGTGAGATCTGAGGGGGTGTGTCGCAGGCCAAGCGCTGCCGGGAACATGAACCTTATTACTAATAACGCCGTGCGATGGCCTCCATATAAGCTGAGCTATGATGCTAGAACAATACAAGACATACACTCTCTCCTAATTATTCTGTCTACAGTACCCGCACCCAACCGTGCGACAAAACTCGATGAAGAGACCCACGGCCCACAAGACGGATGAGCCCTGACATCATGCACCTGGATGTCGAAACAGCTTACCAGTAGCGCGATGGGCCGGGGGTTGTGGCCCGGTCGTTTCCGCTGGGAACTAACAATTTTGCCACAGCATAGCAATCCTATGACTGGCCACTGATGATGCTTAGTCGCTCACGGCCCGATGTGCTTGTCAACCACGTTGTTATACTATGGCGTCAGGCAAAAGCTTTGTATACGGGCCACTAGTAGGGGGTCTATTTCAACAGGGGCTAAAGTCACGTGCCCCCGCACAGAGATAATTATGTAAGTAACTTTAACTGGTGGGGAGCAGCCCGAAACCCCACTTAACTAGCGTCTCCGCGTACAAATCTTTTGCCTGATACCAAAGTATAGGTCTGCAGAAATGCGAGGTGATTATATTGGTGCATAGCCAAGAATAGACGACTCCGCTTTTTGTGGTACAGTAATACTGGTAGGCAACAACGCTGCACTCACATACACTTGCAGTTTCCGCTTTATGCACGCCGCTCAATTGCCATCGCACGTTCACTCCTGTCTCGCTTTGCTCTAGCTTCAGTCAGCATGGCTCTCCACCCACACAAGCCGTGCCGTATCGTCCACTCGTCCACCAACCATCAACTACTAGTCGTTAACCGTGTGTGCTGGTTGCTGCAGGACGACACACGCGCGCCGGCCCAGCCGCACGAGATGAGGCGAAAGCGCTACTCCAGCTATATCTGCCCAGGGCCACATTCAGGATCTAGACCAAACACCACGCCTCGTCCCACGACTTGACCTTAATATTGTCCCGAAGTGCGCCATTTGACACGCATATGCTATGCCCAGCAGCGATCTCCGCCTACTCACAACTCAACCACAAAGCTATGGACGGCCCGATGCGGGTTGCCGATAGACTTGCGCTTGGCTGCTGACGCGAATGCTGTCCTTACGGCATTACGGTCATTCAAAGCACGCGCCTGCTGTTCTGAATGGGGAGACGGTACGTCTCCAATAAAAGAAGTTTCGCAATCTTCCTATCATCGCCGCAGATGCATTCGGTAGCTGTAACCATAGCTCGCTTGAACTCAAACCTGAGTGCAGTTGGGAAGCGGAGTATGCATACTTGCACAACACACACTGCGTCTCAACAATTTTAGCACAACCGGTAGCGATTCCAATTCCGCGCTGTCCATGCATTGCCATGCAGGTTGCGGCATAAATGTAGTTGTTAGATCAATACGCTCTGCATTCGCGACCCTAACCCTATTTAGGAGTAATGGCAACACTCCTACATGCAGAGCAAGGTCAACCGACCAGCGCACCTAGTTCATAAGGAATGGAATTTGCCGGCAACGAAAGGCGAGTGCGACGTCGCTTCAAGGGATTCTACGCTATCTGCAGGGTTTGTGAGCTTTTCATCCTACTGGTGCAGAACGACGTGCCATTACGCTGTTGTACGAGTTTGCATGCCTCAGTGTCGATAAAGGACAGCGTATATCGGAGAAGTTCGGGCTCTTTCCTGACTACACTCTGATAATCCAACTCATATATGCTGTTGAGGTCTTAACAGCACTGTACCAAGATGGGTACGCATTCCAGTACCACACCCGTTGGCGGGCTTGTGAGCTCAACACTTCTCGAGAAGATTGACAAGCTTTTCGCCTGCAATGCTGGAGAATACGTTGATCTACCCCAATTGGTAGTTGTAGGGGATCAATCCAGTGGCAAAAGTTCAGTACTCGAAGGGCTCACGGGTTTGCCCTTCCCTCGAGACAGTGGACTATGTACTCGATTCGCAACACAAATCACGTTCCGCCGGTCAAGCGAAGCAAATATAGTCGCATCCATCATTCCGGCCAAAAGCAGCTCCCAAGAAAGACAAGAGAGGCTCCGGGCATGGAGCACAAGTCCCATGCAATCGCTTGACGCAGATTCATTCCGCAATATTATGGAGCAGGTACGTAGTGCGTCTCATGTCCTTGCCAATACTCACAAGAAAGGTAACGGGTACTATGGAAATCGGATCGAACGCGGCGTCGAGCCAGCGCACATTCTCCGAAGATGTTCTGCGCCTGGAAGTATCCGGTCCGTCCCAGGAGCACTTTAGCGTCATCGACGTTCCTGGTATCTTCAAGAGAACAACACAAGGCATGACCACCAAGGAAGACATCGCCTTGGTTGACCAGATGGTACACGGCTACATGTCGAATCCGAGGTCCGTTATGCTGATCGTTGTTCCTTGCAATGTCGATATTGCTACCCAAGAGATTCTCGAACGGGCAGAAGACCTTGATGCTGAGGGAATCCGTACCTTGGGCGTTTTGACGAAGCCCGATCTCATCGACCAGGGCGGCGAGGGTGCTGTTGTGGATTTGTTAGAGGAACGGAAGCACCGCTTGCGCTTGGGCTGGCATTTGCTCCGCAACCCCGGGCAGTCTGACCTGAACGCTGGACGATGTCGACACACAATAGAGACAGAATTTTTCACCAAGACTGCGCCTTGGAAGAGTCTAGATAAGGAAAAGCTGGGAGTCCAAACGCTCCGAATCCGGCTGCAGGCAATACTCGAGGACCATATTCGTCGGGAGTTCCCCAAGGTTGGTCAAAATCTTTCACTCAAGATTTCATCAAAGCTAATACTGTAGGTCCGGTCTGAGCTGTCACAAAAGCTGAAGACAGCTGTGAAGGATTTACGCCAATTGGGCCCAAAGCGCCAGACGCGCGAGGAACAGTTTCAGTACCTAGTCGATGTTGCTATTCGGTTCCAAAACCTTGTGTCGGACGCACTACAAGCTGGATATAGTCGATCAGAGATGTTCGGACGCAATCCTACTCTTCGGCTCGCCACCCAGGCGATCAATCGAGGGGAGGTCTTCGCCAAGGCTCTAGATAGCCATGGCCATGTATATCGGTTCCAACCAAAGAGCACGTCGATTCAGAGCGGGATTTTGGAGCTTTCCATCCCCCCCCAAGCTGACGTCGAGGTACGGACGGTCAAGGACCATCCGGACATTGAGGACCTCACCCATGAGAATGCCTCGGTTCCAGCTCCCTCTGATGATGATATCATTGATTGGATCGATGAGTTGTACCGCGACTCCAGAGGTTTCGAACTTGGCACGTTCGACGCCACAATATTGGGTGTGATATTGAAGGAGCAGGCAGCCAATTGGGGTTACCTCGCACACGGATATATCAGCGATATGATCGCCTTGGTGCATAATTTCATTGTTGTGGTATTGCAGCAAGTCGCCCCCAGCCGTCGAGTCTCGGATGGGATCAGGAGCTTGCTGTTGGATGACTTGACAAAGATGTATCGAGATGCGATCAACCACACGCAGTTCCTCCTCGACATTGAGCTCCGTGGGACGCCTGCTACGTACAACCATTACTTCAACGAGAATCTTCAGAAACGGTATGTGATTCATGACTAGACCGTGCGGCACTGATGGAAACACTAGTCGCAATGAACGTATACGCGCGGGTCTAGTTTCGAAAAGCATCACGGACTGCAAGCACGGAACGGTGGTGCGTCTGGAGGACATTGTTCAGAGTCAAACCTTAAGCAATGCAAGACACACCACCCTTGAGATCCATGACATACTGTGTTCTTACTATAAGGTCGCCAGAAAGCGGTTCGTTGATGCGGTACGTATGCAGGTCGCCGACTGCAAGCTTGTGACGGGAGAGACAACGCCGTTGACTTTGTTATCCGCCCAACTCGTTGCCGGGCTTGGTCACGAGACGTTGGAGGACATTGCTGGCGAGGAGTTGCAGACAAAGCATGAACGCTCGAGACTTGAGAAGGAAATCTGCTTACTGAGAGAAGGAAAGAAAATCGTTGGTTGAGCCCTTACAAAATCGATCATTTGATATAATATCGACTCTGGCTTTTGTGATGAACCTACACACCCCGCATTTTCCGGCGCAGTTTATGGAGGTATTTAATCAACTGTGCTCGCTCATAATCTCCCCATACTGCGCACCCCGAACTTCCCTATAGCACTGCTCAATAACGTGACTACATTGCGAGCGCTCTACCCCAACAAGCCATTGGGGCTTCAAAACGTTATTGCTTTACACTACTATAACATACTGCAGCCTAGGTTATATATTTTCAATCGCAAGGCTCTACTGTATCTCTTTGGTATATGCGCGAATCATGACCTGTCTCGCCGGAGCGCCTGCAGTGCCTTCTGCGCTGCTTGCCTGCACCTGTTCGGGCTCTACATCTACGCGTTTCCTGATAGTGCTGCAGAGGGAAGGTTGACCGGGCTCATAATCGTCGCACGGTTGGGTGCGGTGTTGTAAGTACGAGAAATTATGAAGTGTGTATGTGTTGTATTGTTCTAGCATCATAGCTCAGCTTATATGGAGGTCATCGCACAGCGTTATTAGTAATAACGTTCATGTTCCCGACAGCGCTTGGACTGCGACATTTGAAGATGATCCGACTGTTGTGGAGGGAGATATGTGATGAATAGTGCTGGGGTGGTCGTGTTCGTTAGGGTTAGCCGTGCGCGCAGTATCGCCCCGATAAGGGTTAGGGTTATAGGGCCCAGCGCGTTAGGGTTAGATAGGGTTTGGGGTAAACACCAAAAAGCAACGTCAATCGACGTACGCCAAATTACCGTAGCAACACCGCACACCCAGTAGGATTGAATAAGTTCCAGTAGCACCCACATAGCATGTAGCGCATTCGTCAGTAGAACAGAGTAACAGCATGGAACAATTTCGCGCCATATTTGAGTATTTGCCCACACATCGCATTGCCGTATGCAAGCGTCACCAGCAAGGCATCGTGAAGTCCCAGTTAGAGGCCCATTTGAAGAAACGGCACCAAGAGTACGTTTGGGGGACACGGCTGAAGATCATACAGGCAGCAGCGGAGGAGTGTAAGGGGCTGCGCAAAGTATGCCGATGCCTGGTAACAGGATTGTATTCGATAAAGAAGAAAACCTATCTATGGTGCTGCGATATCTATATACGTTTAGCTTATCGTTCGCGTAGCATCTTGAAGCTTCTAGAATGCCGAGGAGGCTCCGAAGGTTCCACCGAGGATCACTATAGCATCCGGGCTCCAGCCCGTTACACCACGAAAGGTAATGCGTGGTTAGAAGAAGCTGATGGCCAAGTCGATTGCATTTTTGCTGTTCTGCACGAGTTTCGGGATCGTGCGAGAGAGGGGACATTTCCGACCTATTTCGATGCTGCCAAACAACTCTCTCTCTCTCCATAGGCAGCTGTTTTGCGACATCTATGGACTCAGCCCCGGTTGGGGCTTATTCGAATAAGGGTTCGAAACTGGGACTTATCAAAAGCTAAAACCACGTACGAGGGGATGGAACATCATCCAGACGATTCACGGGAATCGACAACGAAGGAAGGTGGTGGAATAGAAGATGAGGGAAGACGCCCCTTGTCTGATAAGCATTAAGAAGTCCGAGCCGGGTGATGTTACAATGTTGGATGAAGTGATTGGGGTACACGCCTGGTACCACAAATGCGAACATCCAAAAGACAAAGTCTACGGTTTCTAGGAGCTAGTTTCACAAATAAAAAGACAAGCTTGTAGTAGATTATAAGCAGTCTAACTTAGAAGTCTTTCTAGACGTTGCGAAATTTGATTTATTCGGACTTAAAAAGCATGGAGGATTGCATGTAGCATTTTTGGTTGTGGTCGGCCATGGGATTGGGGGATAGGGAGAAGTTCAACGACTGCCTACGGCAATCTTTTCCCGAACTTTCTTAGCGGAGATAAGTGCGTTCAAGTTCACGGTTGACTGTCTATGTATATCACGAGTTTGTGCTCCTGTTGTAGGTTGAGTAAGACCTAGCGCTCTGCCTGTTGTTCATGGGAACGCTGTACGCGTCTGTGCCTTCGCGACAGCGTCGTTCGGTTGACTTTGAACCGCTTTGCAACATCGCGATAGCTAGAAGATGCGCCTGCTTTACGCAATTCAGATATTTTTAATCGCTTTCTGAATTGAGTCCATGGTGGTGGAGTTGTGACGCGTTGAAGTTGGTCACTTGTCTACAGGTTTGGTGTTGGTGGGTCGCTGCGCGATTCGGGTCGCTGCGCGCACGGGCACAGTAGACCTGCTTCGTGTGGGTGAGAACTTGAGGTGCTGTTGTAAGATGTGCTGGATAACTAGTCTCTACCAAGATAATTTCTTGTCGCCTGTTGTCTCGGCTTCTAATTAGATGTCAAACTAAGAGTAGCGCCGGCAGCGACTACGGTATCATTCGACAACTCTTCTCGCTCAACAGAGGCCGTAAACTTAGGCAGTGTACAAGCATCCATTGAAAAGACACAGAAGCGAGCTGTGCTCTGAAGTCTCGTTGACAATATCCCGTAAGCTATGCATTTCTTGACCACTCCACGTAACGTTCTACGCCACTAGAGCTGGATGATAGTAGAAGGTTGAACTCCTCCTGCGCATCCGCATCACTCACTCCGGCTTTCAGTCTCAGAGGCCACGAGTCAACAATCGTGTTCACTGTTTTCATCATCATTCCTGCGTCTCTTGCTGCGCCTTTGAAATCCTGGAGTTCCATATACCTAGACGTACGTTAACATGATGTCAACAACAGTAGCAGTAGGTCCAAACGAACTTGTTGAAAAAACGATCACTTTCAATGGCGAACGTTCGACAGTCCCAGGCTTTGTAGATGTCTGCCCCCTGACGAATGATCTTGACAATGTCCAAGCCTTCAGGCAGATATCTAGCCAGGAAATCGACGTCTGGCATCGTGTCTACCTCATCCGTCATCTTCAAAATCTCCATGACTGCATTGAGGTAACAGGTTATTATGGTGGCGTGTGCATTCAACGTTTTAGGCTGAAGCAGGGGGGCGAACAAGGAGAGAATCCGACGGGTACCCACGTAGCCGGCATCTGAGATGTTCGAGACCTATACGTACCCTTGTCAGCTAGGAATAGACAGAGGTATGCCCGGTACATTTACCTCGATTCTTCCATACAACTTCGGTGTGAGTAAGGGAGGCAGTAACTTCGCGTCAACATTATAGAGTTGGAAGTCTGTCTGAAGAGCAGCTATACGGCGCAGAAACCCCTGAAATTCTTTGCGTAGATATGCAAACAGTTTTCCATATGTATCTTCAGAGGCCACCCACGGTGTCTTATGGACATCTATAATGTTCCATCCAGCCATTGGGTCTGACTTATCGTCGAACGGCCAGCAGTCTGGTGATTGAAACATTGTCCTATGTATACTCAGTCGACGTTCTAGAAAACAATGATGTGCCTTACGGATTCGGCACGCTGAACTGGACACGCGGGTGACCAAAGGGTAGCAGTAAGCCGTCATCTCTGAACTGCTGCTTTGCGAGACGCATCGATGGAGATGCGTCTTTGAAGTACCATCTGTCTCTATAGTCGGCTCTCTCGGGAGCCATGACCACGGCTGCTCGAAGCTGTTGAGCAGATTTCTGAGTCAGCCCAGTGGGAACTTCGAGAAAGGCTTCCATTCTCAGCCACTGGTCTGCCCGAAGGGTAATACCAAAATCTTATCTCGATGAAACGTCCAGGTCTTCTTGACTTTTCCGTCGTGCATCACTTCGGCAGTATGGGTACAGTCGTCGCGTAGCAGATTTCTGACTTTCGTCTGCAGCGAGAAAAGCAGGTTTTGGGGGATGAAAGCTGAGTACCACACGTGTATGAGAGACTCGGCGGCGATGGCATAGGATGCAGGATTCGATGATGCGTCATTGAGAAAAGCAAAGGCCAGGAGGAGTATGATTGCGTTGCGCGCAACGACATCGAAGTCCCAGTCGTTGACGGTCACTTCGACCTTGTGATGAAAGGACTCCGGTAGACTACGTACCGTCTTGATCACATTCCTGAGATCACCTGAGGCTTCGCTACATCAGTACAGTGTTTCAATGATATTCATAGGGCATAAGATCAATTTACCAGCAAACAACAACGCGATGCTACCATCGTATGTCAGGCCTTCGTTTCCAGGAATTCGAGCAATATCGATGGCTGGTGTATTCCCCCAAAGATATTTGTTAGATCCAAAGGGATTGTGGACGTTTTTGGACGCTTCGCCATTCGCCCAGGATGGCATTCGATTGTTACGATCCCAGTCGGGAAGCCAGCTCGCCTTGTTGAGAGGGCTTCTACATTTCACCTTATGGCTGCTCCAATGTAATTTTTGACATGCTGGTCCACAGTACTCGATAGACATTAGAAGTTGCAGATTGCTTTGTGCGATGTGGTCGTAATACTAACCGAAACAAGCTTGCAGTTCTTGCAGGCAAACAAGCCTTCTGAAATGCAGTGGTTATGAAGGGTTTGATTTGCACAAAGTAACGGTACGATGGTAGTAGAGGCCATTGATGTCGAGGCCAAGTCGTCAGAAGTGGCTCGGAAACTCATCAAGCACCCATCCGCCAGGAATTGGAGAGCAGAAATCTTATCTCGATATCGCTTCGACCGTCGAGACGCTCATCAGATACGGATCTCAGCCTTCCCACAGCCTGCGCTGATACTTCGGTTTGGGATCAAGCCGCTCGACGTGTTTTTCTTTTGCTTTTTTCCAGTAGCTCCCTGCATCAAGTCGCTACCCCAATAGTACCGTC
>Ga0068629_1000385_pt1 | contig 12654 bp, 14 predicted proteins | sample InSIn3gowninarea_FD_77432 | JGI IMG/M metagenome (GOLD analysis project Ga0068629, IMG submission 77432) | Clean room microbial communities from NASA Spacecraft Assembly Facility at Jet Propulsion Laboratory, Pasadena, California, USA -... ...
CCTGAGTGATAAGTCTTGACTATCGCCAATTGCTGGTCCATCTGGAGTTCGGACCAAGGGGTGCCCGATTGTGGGCCACGCAAAAACATCTGAGGATGGGCGAGTTTCACCAGAGTCTCGGAGAGTCTGCAGGCTTGGAAGAAAGCATCGTATGAGAGTAAAGCCTCTGCAATGAACTGACTGGTGACTGTTCCCGTAGACATCTTGGCTTGAGCTGTGATTCTAGTGGTGTCTGATATTTTGGTGCGCTCCTCAAGTTTAGCTCGTGCAAGTGGTTTGAAAGCGTTCAAGCATTCGTTGCGCAATTCGCGGCAGGTATGTAGGAGCGCAAGTGCGCCCAAGGATGGTAAGGAACGGTGGCGGAGGGCGAGTGCGATCGTTGGATCCTCTTCGTACTTCCGTTCGGCAACTTTGTGAACCAGAACGTCTTGCAAAGCCACGTCATAGATCATGATGCGTAATTCGGAAGGAAGCTTGAGGAAGTGGCTGTCTTGTTGAGAATGGTCTGCAAGGGAAGGGTCGATCGAAGAGTGTGCACCGATGCTGCTGGTCTTGGAGGTCTCGTCCAGAGACATTTTCGAAGGGGGTAGCGATCTGGATCCCCACGTGGTTTCCAGAGTCTAGGCCGCAAGGTCAAGTTCGGTGTGCCAATTGAGTCAGTTAGAATCGGTTTGCGTAGAGGTCAAGGTCTGACAGGTTGAATAGCTGATGCTGTGCTCTTGAATGTGTGAGGTATGTTCCGTATGTCTCAAAGGCTATCCAGGTGCTAGCTCGCGGGCTCGGGGAAGATTGATGTCGAGAGTGGGTGTTCGCGGTATCTGGTCGGGTCATCAACTCAAGGAAAAGGAAGGTGCGGACGCAAGTAGGTTGTGCGCGTCACGACACCTCCGTCGCGCAAGGATCATAAGTGAATAACGCAGACCTCATGTAGATTTCTTTGACAGTGAAGCGAGCCTACCTAATCCCGAATGCTAGAAGCATCGAGCGTGCCCTTCCGTAGCACGATCACCGAGAGAGTCACGCTAAGTTCTCGTAATGTAGAACTTCGGTGTCCGCTTGACTCTTATTATTCCTTCTTGTGTGGTTCGACACCAGAGTCAACGAATCTCACCAATGCGTCAAAAATATCACCACAGCAGATGAATTGCCCAACCAAAGAACCCTTGTCCTCGACTGTCAGATGTATGAAGAGACCAATCAACTCCCACCGTTTCTCTTCATACCCGAGAGTGGACCATGGAAGCTCCATTTGCAATCGCGAGAGGCGGAGCAAGATTTGGTTGTAGGCGAGTTTACGTATAGTGTCGCGTAGTCTACGGCCGTCCGAGACGGCCTCACGGTGTCTTCTGCATTCTTCTACGCTTTGGAGGTTGATACCACTTTCGAGGTTGGAGAGCATCTCGACCATCTTAGTGCACGCGTGTGATGCGGCTTCATCGAGCTTGTTGAGCTTTACTTTCATGAGTGACCTCAAAATATCGATGCTCTCGCCACGCAATTCGTGGCTAGTGTGAAGTACCGCGAGAGCACCCAGGTATGGTAGAGTCCGGACAGATTCGTCTGTTGATGTAGACTCCTGGTTCTTCCTGGTTCTGGCGAGATCGTCCAAGACGTCCTGCAGTGCAAAGTCGTAAATCATGGTGCGCAGCTCGATGGGAAGTTTCAGAAAGGAGCTGGTTTGCTGAGGACGTTCCGGCATGGTGGAATTGGCAGCGCTTTGGGCCATAATGCTGTGGCAAGACTCAGCTATCCTAGGACACACCGTGATCGAAGATTCGCAAGCTTACCTGGACGAGTTCGTGCTTTAAACAATGCACAGCATGTTTGGTGTATATTAAGAGTGATAGAGGTGCAGATGTGTAGGTCCGTGAACTGGTACGGATCGGGATTGAAGGTGAGTGTTTGCATTGCCACGGGATGGGCGCCTTGAAACAGAAAAGTGGGGAAGGCGCGGCCACAAACACTCGCGCTGTCACGTGATACACGCTATGTCAGTCGTATGGTCGAGCATCGGCATAAATCTGTTGTTGTGACTGTCACCTTTGCGATGTTCCATCATCATTCCAGGCCATCATCTTTGCTCCACTATGTTCTATGCTGGTTCATTCCACTAATCAGCTGACCAATTCATCCTGTGTATCAAACAAACCAAGTTCAATCGGCTGTGAAGTCTGCTGTTGACTTAAGCTCCACTTTCACATCTTTTTCAATCCAACCCTTTTGCCAATGGCCCTCACTCAAGCCTCCCGTCAGTCCCCGCCACCACAAGTGAACAAACCAAGACCATCTTGTTCCCCAATACGCAAATTTGCGTACCATTCCCTTGCCACCGACAACTCCCGTTCACGCGAGAGCCTACGGCAGAGTATATCTGCATTTTGGAATGCCTGCAAATCTCCCAGGATCGCAGAGCCTCGCCAGGAGCACTGTCAGTTTGCAGGCGTAGATAGCAGCGTCGAGGAGAACGAAGTGCTCGTGCTCGTCCTTGAGATGATCCTCCTCGGTCTTCGGCCCCGAGGTCGGTCTGACCTTGGTGCGCGAGACTCCTGTGTCTTGGAGCAGTTTGGCGGCTTTGCGGTGCGCGATCGATTCCATGGTAAGGAAGCCCTCGTTGCGTAGCTTACGGTTGGTATTGAGGAGGGCGAGCGCGCCGACAAATGGTAGAAACGGACGATGCTTCCTTCCTGGCATGTCCTTGTGATCTTTGTTTGTGGATTTATCAGTCCCAGGGTCGTCTATCATGTCTTGCAGTGCGAAGTCATAGATCATGACACGCAGTTCGGCTGGAAGTCTCAGGAATGGGCTCTCGTGCTCTTTTCCAAGGCCATCTGAGCCTGGTAATTCCGTAGCTTCCTCAGGTACAGCGCCGTTACTCTTCAGCTGAGAGGCAGTGTGATGTGACTCCGGAGTTTCCTTCCAAAAGAAGCCCGAGAGGGATAGCCATTCAAGTCCCCACATGGTGTCCGGGCTCTTAGAGAGGGAGTCGCGCTTGAGTGATCTAGGTGGTTGGACCCAAATCTGTAGAGACTGACGTCTGGCTGGAGCTATGCTATAAGCGATGACAGAGATGCTTCGACTTCCTGTAGGTGACAGCTTGCGAATGTCTCCATTCGAGGGGAATAATGGCGAGACTAAGTGTTCGCAATATCTGCGCAGGTGACGAATTGAAGAAGACCAGAAGCAAAGAACGAGTACTAGCGCGAGGCCGCGGGTACTCACGTGGGGTCTCAGCGTTGCGTAAGTATTGCAAGTGAATGTGATGGGAGCGATGTAACTTATATTTTACAGTTTCATGCGTACAGTAACTGCGCTGCCTTCGCAGCTGGGATGCTTTTTGCACTCGAAGCACTGCATGTATCAGGATTCATCTGTGATGGATCCGAATAGTGGCGCGAACTTTGAGCAAGGTGCATATTTGACAAGGCGCATAATTGACGAGGCGCAAATATCGAGAGCACAATCACGCAGAAGAGGTAATTGCTAGAAACACAGAACAACACTCAGTGCCGTCTCGCCGTACAGTACGCGCCTTGCTGCAATCATTGCTGGCGCGATGTTTCCTCATGATTCCAATCCACTATTCTTGCTTCCCTATCGTATGCTCTCTGAGCTGCCTTCTCCCCATTCGCTGGCCAGACCATCCCGTGTATAGACCAAACCAACTCCAACCTGATCCAAAGCTCGCTGTTCACCCGCACTCTAGTCCTCCTTACTGCGCATCTCCACACCCGAATCGACGACTTGCACTAACCACTTCTTACATCCCTCATGATCCTCGAGGTCACAATCATCGAACAGAGAAGCGCGATCAGCTCTCGTCAATGTCATACACCATTTCCCGATCTTGTATCGTTTCTCGCGCAACGACATCCCAGACCAAGGAAGCTCAATCCCCAGGCGTGAAAGGCGGGACAGGATCTCGGCATGGGCGACTTTGTGGATGGTCTGGACGAGTCTTTCGCTGTCATCGGCAGCGGCTCCAGCGGCTCTGGTGGCGGCACGGGCGGCGTCACGGCATGCTCTGCTCTTTGAGATCTCTTCGCTCGTGCCTCTCGACGGTAAGGTCCGCATGTTGTCGTACGTAGCCATCAAAGCGTTGTTCAGCTTATCGCGCTTGGCTTCGGCGAGCGATCTCATAGTGTCAGCGCCTTCGGTGCGGAGTGCGCGACTCGTGTGGAGGATTGCAAGAGCTCCTATGAATGGTAGAGGCTCGGGGTTGTTTTCTGATGTGCGATCCAGCCTGCTGGAGGCTTCGTCTTGGGCGATCGTGTCGTCCAGGGTGTCTTGTAATGCGAAATCGTAGATCGCGAGGCGCAACTCGGAAGGAAGCCTTAGCAATGGGCTGTCTTGCTCTTGCTCGGGCTGATCTGAAGCTGAATTCTGGGTAGCATAGTCGGATGCGGTGTTATTGTGGAATAGGTGGGTACCTTGCTGAGAACGATTTGCGCGCTTGAGGCTTCAGCGGCAGCGCGTGATTTCTGAATCTCTTTCGAAGACGAGCCCGATTGAGATGGCGATTTCAGTCCACACATGACGTCTTTGTCTTGGGGTTTGGATCCGGATGTATCGTAAACCTGGTGCCCGAGTCGTAATGTTGGAGTAATACACAAGCTGTGCGAGCAACGCTTTATGTTCGCTTAAATTGACCGATGTACAGATTGCTGGTTGAGATAATCAGTGTCAAGCATGAGTTTCCGTAGAGTGCAGCCGAGAAAGGAGCCAAGAAAACAGTTCGCGAGCGTTGCGAGGCGCTCACGTGGGGCAAAGCTTGGCGCGAGCATTGCAAGTGAATGTAGCCGCGCCGCATAAGCTTTGAAAGTTAATCGGATGAGCGCGATGCGATGAATCGAACAGTGGCGCGAGCTTTGAGCAAGGTGCGTGTTTAACAAGGCGCGAATGTTGAGGATATGATTAACGCAGAGGAGGTGGCTTGCAAATGGAGGCTTGTAAACAAATGCTCAATGTCTTCTTAGCTCACCGACTAGCTGAGACTATTGCTGTCTTCACGTATCACCATGGCTCCGAATAAAGTCGCATCATTCGCCATGAAAGCTCTCTCTCGTCAACGCTGCCAAAGTCAAACCCCGCCAAAACCCAAGGCACCGCGAAGAAAACCCACTCTTCTATCACTCACAAAATTCTTCCTGCTCCCTCTTATCAGCCTCCACTCTCAAGTCAATAGCCCTCACCAACAAAGCACACTTATCCTCTTCGCCATCAAGAACCTCCTGCAAAGCCCGCTGCTCGCAGAGCGGCAAACCCATCCACCAGCCAAGCGCCACGACGCGCTTCTGCTCCGGCCCGAGTTGGGACCAAGGGAGGTGCGAAGACGGGCCCCTCAGACAGACCTGGCTGTAATGGAAGACCGTGAGGACGTCGAGGAGGTGAGCGGCGTTCGTGACAGCGAGTTGCCGCGCGAAGTCTTCCTCTAAATCGCGGGTGGGCGAGTCGGAGGTGATGGTGGCGCTGAAGCTGTCAGCCGCAGCCGTCATCGCTTTCACTTCAGGTACTATGTGCGCAGACAGGAAGTCAACGCTCTCGTCGCGCAGGGTATGGCTGGTGTGGGGGAGAGCAAGAACACCCAGAAAGGACGGCAAGAGTGGTTGAGGCTTGCTTTTCGGGGCAAGATCATGCTTTGATGCCAGCTTAGCTCTGGCGACGATGTCGTCGAAGATGTCCTGTAGTGAAAAGTTGTAAATCGACAGGCGTAGTTCGGTCGGGAGACTTAACAGAGGGCTGTTCTGCGGTGGACGGTCTGGCAAGGAACTTCTATCAGCACGGACGACATTGGTGCTGTTTTGGAAGAAAAGGGTGCCGTGCTGGCGATGTCTTGTCGTTGAGACTTCTGTGGTGTCGTCGGCCACTATGCTGGTGTGAACATGAGTCCGTGTGGCAAAGATCCTTGAGAAGCGTCCCCATATCCACCCCAGTCCCCACATGACGTTTGAGGTGTGGATTGCGAGATCAATCTCCGATGTATTGCCTAGCTCGTCGTGGTAGATGGTCGGAATGATGGAGTAATATACAGGCGGTGCGAGGAATGGTTTGACTTCGCTAGAGTTGACCGAAGTGCAGATTCTCAGGTTTGGATATTTCGTGTCGAGCCTGAGTGTTCGCAGCGCGTGGATTGAGGAAGAGGTTGAGACAAGCGAAGGGAACAGACAGGCAGCAGCCGCTCCCAGTGGGCGCGTGGGCGCTGACGTCGCGCCAGGATTACAACATGAAGTGAAGGAAATGAATTTCTTCGCAATTACTGCCTACCTGATTCCGACAACAAAAAGCGCGCCTAGCATTTGCAGCACTGTTTGCACCGATATATGTATTCCTTCCCATGGAGAACAGCACAAGATACCGGAACCACCATTCCTGCTCAACTGTCCGAGCTGATCTCGTTGCTCTTCTAAGGGCACAGAAACAGGCAATTCCATGCAAGCGACCTGCATTCATAGCCGGTGTGGCCTTGGCAAAAGCGTAAGCTTTGTGATATGGTGCTGAAGAGCAGTTCGCGGGTGAAGATTGGCACGCAAATTGACTCGGCGTGAGAACTGCTCTGGACATATCAAGCTTGAGCAAACTCCAGCGAGCACAAAGACCCAGATGCGTTGCTTGCATGGTAAGCGCACTCCTGCTTGTACGTCTGGATAAGCGTGGCAGAACTGACTGAAGGACGCAACACCTCATGGCAGTGCGGTACCAGGAGCAGTGGCGAAGGGCTTGAAGGTGACGTTTTGGACCAATTGGAAGCTGAGGTTGGTTGGCGCAAAGCATGAGTCGAGCGCCGCGTCGTATTCGCTGGGTACGTCGTCGTTATCCTCATGGAGGAGGATGTGGTGCATTATCTTGGGGACCAATTGTAGGCTCACGTCGTCATGCTTCGTGTCCTTGGCATACCTGAAAGTGACGTTCTCGACGGCGTGGAACTTCAGATTTGTGACCACAGACTCATGTATGTATGTGCTCGACGTACGCCCGGAAGACGGCGAGTACAAGGAAGACGCTGAGTGGTACTACCCAACGTAGCACGTGCATGGTGATGGGATGGCAAATTGTTCTCGGCGGCAAGTATGCTGCTCAACGGGATGATGCTCCAGAAGTGAGTCTTGCTGATGTTCCAGTACGCGAATACAAGGAAAACGCTGACTGGTACTACCCAACGTAGCAGGTGCATGGTGACGGGATGGCAAATTGTTCTCGGCGATAAATATGCTGCTCAACGGGATGATGCTCCAGAAGTGAGTCTTGCTGATGTTCCAGTAGGCGAATACAAGGAAGACGCTGATTGGTACTACCCAACATAGCAGGTGCATGGTGATGGGATGGCAAATTGTTCTCTGCGGTAAGTATGCTGCTCGATGGGAGGTTGTTCCGAAATTGGACCTTGCTGCTGTTCCAGTACGCGGAGCGAACACAAGGAAGACGCTGAGTGGTACTACCCAACGTAGCACGTGCGTGGTGGTGAATGGAGTGGCGCGCAGCCAAGTGATGAAAGTACACTCGCTGAAGAGTTTGGAAGCCGTGGGGCGCGAAAGGATGCTGTGTATGCGGCAAAGGCTTTCTAGGAGGATTTCTGCTCGCTGTTCGAAGTCAGCGCAATGATCTTGCCACAAGCTGAAAGAAAGGTAGACTCACCCAAACTCAGCTCTCAGCGCCTTGACAGGCTGTACCGCAAGGTAAGTAGTCATGACTGGCACCGCTCTCTTCTTCACGCCGCCTTCCTCTGCAGCACCCATAGTCTGGAAAGCCTCATCTTCAGACCCATCGCCGTCTTGCTCAGCAGGCGCACCCACACCTTTTGGCTTCGGCTTGCGCTCAACCTCGACAATCTCAGAAGAGAGAGCATTGTACTGGAAGACCTTGACACCTTTGGTCTCGAGATCACGCTTGGCGATTTCGACAATGGTGATGAGTTTGTTGGCCCATCGTGATTGGGCCGTGAGAATCACAAGAGGTGGTTTTGCATTTTCTGCTTCCTTTGGCTTGGAGAGTGTGGTGATCACGGTTGTGGTTTTCGCGGAGATTTGGCTGTTGGATTGGCACGTGATGCGAGTGATCTCGTGGGAGCCCGTGAGGGTCTTTTCGTCAACGGTCATGTTTGCCTGCCGTTGTAGTGATGTGCAGTCGAAAGGCTGTCAGTCCTGATTGGTCGCACAATGCTAGCCACCAGCTGCAGTACTTGCCGCAGTATAGCCAGGGTCAGGTGACAGGCCAGGTGAGCCAAGGAAGATGTTTGCTCAGCTCAGTATTAGCAGGGTCATGTGACGGGCGCAGATTTGATTAGATTGCGCGATCCGAGCTTTAGACGATGCTCACATCCAAGCAGCAGATCACGTTATTTGGGCGACGGCGGGCCAAATTTGCAAAGCGATAGCTCAAATCAAAGTTCAATCAGAGTTCAGGTCCCGATGTCGCAGCGAGTCAGAGGACCGCGCGGGCTAGCAAGCCCGCGCAGCCGGCAGCAGCGCCGGTACGAAGCCGAGACAAACAGCAAACGGGCGTTGTTCCAGATCGCAGGCTTGCCACGCAATTACACCCAGACAAGTGGCAGCGGGCGACCTTCAGATGGCAACGGGCAACGAAACCGTTGTGACAGCGCTGGCAAGGGTTCGAGACTGCCGTTGCCGAGGGTGAGAGAAATAAAAATAATTCTTTGCAGGTACACGTGATGGAGCGGAAAAAATTTGGTCGGAAAAAGGCTGCGAGCACACCATGTGTAGGATGTCCGCGAGGTGTGGCAGAGATAGAGTTGAGGTGCCGACATGGCGTTCGCGCTATCCAAGCTGCTGTACGATGATGATGGATGCTCGATGTCAACGCGGAGAGGATGATGGAGGGCGCGGCACGGCATGGAGACAGCTCGAGTGGGTACAAGGGTATGATACTCCTGAGCTGCGGTGATCTGTGTGTCGTGTCATGATGCTTGCCGTCTGTCTTTCAGTCTGTCTACGTCTCTACATATCCCGTTGCTGGCAAACGCGCCTTGCGCCGGGCGACCGGTATTATGGAGGGTCTTTGGAGGGAGCACGGCATTCCAGGGCTGGAAGCACTATACTACACTGGGGTGGGTTGTGTATTATAGCAAAGCCACGTCGCATCACGGACGCGGTGGCAGGCTTCCGGGCCATTCATGCTGGCGATAAGGCGATAGCGCGATTATCTAGGCCTTGCATCGAGCACGCTCGATCATGGGCGCAGTGCGTGCAGCGTATGCCTCAGGGGTGGTGTTTCTGGAAGCAGTCGCCGCGGCCAAATCTACTCGTCATTTGCGAGTCGGGCGCCCATGCGGCCCAATCGGATCGACAGCGGCTCGCGTCTAGCGTACGGGAAGGGTGCAGAAGTGTGCGTCAAGCCCCAAGGTGAGATCCACTCTGCTGCAGGCTGTGCGTGTGCGTCGCTCCATCGCCTGGGTCGCAACGTCTCTCGCCGTCTACCTCTTTCCGCCCCAGCTCTCACTCTCACCACCACCATCACCAAAACACCACCACCCACCACCCAATACCCATCCGACACGACTGTTTCCTTGTTTCCTTGCCGCTTAATCCATAGACCTGTTTTAGTATTCGATTAAGTCTTTTTCTGTAATACCACCACCACCGCCGCCAACCTTCCTGCGTCGCTCCTGCCTCGCCAGCCCGATCCACCTCCGTCCTATCTCCGCCGCTTACACCCAGCTCGCGAGAAACACGCCCGCCTCGCCGCCTCCAACACCGCCACCCACTCCTCTCCGACTAGGCACTCACGATTGCTATTGTCGTCGCGTGACTCCGATTACTCATTCGCCCGCTCGCCCTCGACCTGCGTCCTTGCAGCCGCTCGTTTGCGTCATAAATCAACCTCGAACCAGCTCTGTCGCATTCACCATACCTCGCGAGTAAAAGGTCCCTCGAAACAACAAACAGCAGCCAACCAATCTCCGAAGCTTTCCGTACCCACCATGCAAAGCATCTTTCGCCTGCCCTGGTGTGGAGACCAGATCGCCTCCAAGATGTCCGAGAAGCCCTCGTTCGACCAAATGCGCTCTTCGCCCGCCGTTGAAATACCCGGCCTGAGCCAGTTCAAGAGGAAGCGAACATCGAGTCCTGAGCCACAAGCAACGCTGCAGTCGAACGCGAAGAAGCCACGCGCCGTTGGCGACTTCCCTCAGCGATTACCTCTGGACATCCCGCAGCTGCCTGCGAAACTCGACAACGAGCAAACAAATCCCGCTTCTCTGGCCTACGCGACTCCTGGTGCTACACCCACCACTGTCGCACATCGATCGGACTATCTCTCCTCCCAGAACGCCAGCTCGGACGGTGCTTGCGATTCCAAGGTTAACTCTCCTCTCGACGCACCACGAAAGGACTCTGCTGTTGGCCCAGCTCGTAACGGCTCCGCGCAACAGACCCAGGGAGACGTGGCCATGAACGATGCTCCTGCTGCAGCCAAGCCCGAGACTCTCCTGCAGCAAGCTATCGAGAACCAGTTCAACATGCAAATCCTCTTGAAGCACAACGAGTTGCGCCTCATCGATCAGGAACTTGCCAAGTGTCAGGTGGCGCTGGAGCAACTTCGACGATGCGAGCTCCGACCTTTCCCTGGAAGCCAACAGCCTACCGAGTCTGTCTCCGCTGGTACTGGACCTGCTCTCAATCCTCAGCCTGGCTTCACGAAACCTTCGCATGCTGCTCCATACGGCGTGGCGGACGGCCCTTACAGCCGCCACTACAGCAAGTGGTTGCTGGGAGATTCTCAATTCGACTCGGAGCCTATTCGCAGCCTTGGCTTTGCTGACAGCGGCGCTTACGCTGCCGCTCGCCCCACGCGCAACAGTGGCACGGCCAGGAAATCTGCTGGCAAGTCCATCGGCAACATTCCTGCTGAATTCATGCCTAGCATTCCCAATTACCCTGTTGCGCCGGCGCGGAAGGAAAAGTCAGGTCCGCTCATTCTTCGGAGATCCAACGATGGAAAGCTTGTCAAGCTGGTTTGTAACAACTGCAATCGTGGCGACATGAACAGCATTCAAGGTTTCTTGAACCACTGCCGTATCGCGCACAAGGTTGACTACAAGTCACACGACCAGGCTGCCCTTGACTGTGGACGTCCTTTGGATGATGCAGAGATCGCCAGCCTGCCTGCTGATGCTGGAAGCATCCCCACAGCAAAGCCAGCACCCAGGCCTACTCCCGCGCGTGCCTCCATGTCTTCATCCACACCGATGCATGTCCCGACAAGCTCTACGGTACATCCTTTCAATGCTCCTGGCGCTACTCTGCCAACCTCGACTCGCAAGCCGACCAAGAAGCGTTCAGCCACCCCTGCCCGCCCACTGGCTGCCTCGCCAGCCAACAACGCCACGCCTTCATCTTTCAAGCCTTCGACTCAGGCACCTAGGTTGTCCGCTTTATTTGCGAAGAACAACCTTGGTGGCGACCTGAACCAGGCAGTTATGAATGCAAAGCACAAGATCGACCTCAGTGGTGAAGAAGACACGTCTTCGCCTGACTTTTCCACTCCTAGCTCTCCTGCCGCTCCTAAGAAGAGCACCAACACCACCATGCCAGCCAACACGTCCAATGTCGCGCGCCCGCCTAGCCGTAAAGGTTACCGCGCGCCGCAGCAGCAACGTTCCAGACCTCCCCCACTGGCACCCTCAACTCAACAATTGCCACCGTCAAACCTGGTAACCACCCCAACCCTCCTTCCTGACTCACCCAGCGACATGTCCGCCCACCTGTCTCCCAACACAGCCGACAGCATGCCAGGCATGATTAGCGATCTCGAAGACGACGACCACGGCTCTGCTTCGGAAGAAGAGACCGCCATGCCGCCGTCTTCGCGTGGCTCCATGCTGCCCGTCAATCCCGTCTCTCGTTCCTGCGCGGATAACTCTGCCATGGACCTCGACGTCTCCGTCGACGACGAGATGGATGAGCACGGCGTCATCATCAGACGCAATAGCATGCTCGGCTCTGACGTCCGCGAGCACCAAAGGAAGATGACTTCAACGGCTAGCCCGTCGAAGCTCGGCTGATCTCAGCCAACCCCGCAACGCAAAAGAGGCTTTCGCCTCCCAAAAGCGAATGGTAGTATGCTTTCGTCATACTACCGTGCAAGAAACTCATTTATTCTCTCTACTCCTGAGTTACCAAACGTGGCTGCGCCACTTGCTTCCCAACTCAACCCCTTATAACCTTGTTATTTTTACGAAAAAACACTTCAACCTTCGATCTTAGCGCTTTCTTTTCGATGTTCGAGTGGGAGGTTCTTTCTTCTTTCACTGTAACGAGAAAAGGATATCGGCGCTTTGCTTTTCTGCTTTTAGATGGGCTCGTCATCTCATGGGATTGTCGGGCCCGTGTGTTGAATAGACGAAAGACGGACGGACGCACGGATGGCGGTGATATGAATACAGAGCGGGTTTCATCCTTGATGGGAAGGAAAGGGAAAGGATGGAAGGAAAACAGAAATCAATAACTACGCTTTAGCTTTAGCTTCAGTTTTTAGCATGCAGCTTTTAGCTGGAAGGCGTTCGGCTGAAGAGCTGGATGGGCTAATGATACACTACTCTACTCTCTACACTACTCTGTTTCCATGCTATGCTATAATGGTGAGAGTGAGAGCTGGGGCGGAAAGAGGTAGACGGCGAGAGACGTTGCGACCCAGGCGATGGAG
>Ga0068629_1000387_pt1 | contig 12636 bp, 9 predicted proteins | sample InSIn3gowninarea_FD_77432 | JGI IMG/M metagenome (GOLD analysis project Ga0068629, IMG submission 77432) | Clean room microbial communities from NASA Spacecraft Assembly Facility at Jet Propulsion Laboratory, Pasadena, California, USA -... ...
GAACTAAGGGAAGATATGGAGTTAAGAATGAAAAACCTAGAGGGAAAAATGAGGGAATTCATGGCCAGGATGGGTAACTACATGGGAAAAAGAATAGAATAGCCCAAGCAAGAGAACATTAAGAATATTACATTGGGGTTCATAACACTCATTTTGTCCTCTCAACTAGTAAGTGGATACTTCAAGCCTCTGGGTCCTATCACCGTTGCTTTTAGACACTTCTTGGCCAATTCCTTAATGACTTCTTGTTGCCTTCTTCTCATAGCCTTTAACTTCCACCATGGGATTTTGACCTAGGTACCTTTTCAATGAGCCTTCTTTGGATCTAACACCAAATCAAATCCTTCCTCTAATGAGCTCTTTCTAGCTCTAATACCAAATTATGTAGTCACTTGACATTCCTAAATGAATGACAGATGAGTGCAGTGACTAGGAATGATGAAAAATGCAACTAGAAAATATGGTAGGAGAGAGAGAGATACATAAAATTCACAAATACATGGATATGCAGAGTGATTCTAATAAGAAAATGGAATTCTTCTATTAATCACTACTCTTAAGGGGTTTACATTCTTAATATAAAAGGTTTTTAATTATAAAATAACACTCTTCCTTAGCTTTCTCTCCTATGCCTATCTCCCAAGATGCCTCACGTTTGATGATCTGTCTATTGCCTTTCTTCTATCTTTGGTTCTCCTTCTTGATCTTTCTCACATTCGATGATCTTCTCATCCTCCTTCTCCTCTATATTTTCTCCTCTCTCCTTCTACTCCTCTTCTTCGTATCCCCCTTCTACTTCTCTCTCTCCTTTGCCTCTTTCTTTCCTAATCCCCCCCTCTCTCTTTCTCTAGACCACCTTCCCTCCTTTTCCAGAAGGTTCTCTTTGGGGCCCAAATTTTTTTCCATTGTTTGAGTTTGGTGAGGCATTAAATTTTCTATTACTCTTCATTCATAGGTGATGAAGCCTCTGGTAGGTAACCTCCAACTATCGACATTAATTCTTAGATTTAAAAACTCATGCTATAACCATAAACTCTCTACTTGTTAATTTCCTATCATGGTTGTTGGTAATCTCTATTTCTTCCTCCCCTTTTACATATTATATTACTCTGTTGGTGTCAATTATGAGCATCAACCTACTATTATTATTATCAATAATCGTCTTCCTATCATCATTGTCGAGCATATCAAATAATTTGTTTGCTATCCTTATTGCCTCTTATATGTCATTTATTATTGTTGGTTCTTCCCTTATCCATTGTTAATGACAAATATCACCACCATTCTTCTTTTTCTTATTGGTCTTCCAAAAACTAATGCTAAATTTTTTTGTTGCTGGTCCAAAATTGGGTTCTCCTACATTAGTACAAACCATAAAATATTGGTGCTAACTTATATTTTCCTTTATATTTGAGTGACATAATTTTATAGGGTTATAATGTTAGGTATACCTAGTCACCAACTTGGAACTCTCATTCACTCCTATGGTGGTTTGGCTACTACTTCATCTAGTTTTATGTTGAGTATAGATTTTCTTTAAGTAACCTGACTATTTCTTATGCCCGATGGGTGTGTTCCATGACTAATTAAACCTTGGGACATTATGGAAGGAGAATTGTAATACTCAGTGGTGGGTACCCATACAAATATTCAAAAGGAGTCATCTTGGTAGAGGTATGATAGGACGTGTTGTACCACCATTTAGCCAAATGTAACCACTTGCGCCACTGAATCTACTTGTCGATAACATAGCTTTAGAGATAGCCTTCTAAGCATTTATTGACAACCTTGATTTGTCCATATATATATGGATGATAACAAGAACTCATGACTAGTTGGGTGCCTAATGTTTTGAATAACATGGTCCAAAACTTACTAGTAAATTTTGGATCCCTATCACTGACTATTAACTTGGGAATTATGTGCAAACTATGTATCTCTTGGAAAATAAATTCTACAACTTGGTTGGCCTTATAATTTGATTGTACTCTACAAAAGTGAGCATATTTGGTCATCTTATCAACTATTGCCAAAATAACATCCTTACCTTTAGATTTAGGTAACCCTGTAATGAAATCCATGGAGATTTCCTCCCATCTTTGTTCTAGAATAAGTAGGGGTTGGAGAAGTACAGGGGATTTAACCATTTCTTCCTTTTTCCTATGATATATTTCATATTTGGATACATATTCTCGAGTATCCTTTTTTAATCCTTTCTAGAAGAAGGAATGCTTCACCCACTAATAAGTCTTAAGGAACCTTGGATAGATGATTGTTAGAATTGTATGTGCTTCTTACAAGATGATTTTTTTTAAAATTAGAGTGAGGGTTAAGATATTTTCTATCCTTATACAATAGGATGCCCCCTTATAAGAAAAAGGGGAAGACTCTAACTTACCTTGTTGTATTCCTTGAATTACCTATTGGATTTTGGTATCTTATCCCCATTCCTCCTTTAGTTCCTTCATCCAAATAGGAATTTCCATAGATATGGCAAACTGAGATGGTTCTTCTTCCTTCCTTAATAGGGAATTAGCTAAAACATTCTCTTTACCCTTTTTGTGGATGATTTTAAAATCAAACACTTGAATTATGGACACCCACTTCTATTGTTCTGTTAAGAAAATTCTCTAGTTGAGAAAATATTTGAGGTTATCATGGCCAACTTTGACCATGAAGTGGACCCATATTAAGTATTATCACCATTTTCTTATTTCATGTAGTATGGTTGATATCTCCTTTTCATAGGTAAATTTTCCAAGATCCCTTTTACTTAATTGATAACTTTTAAATGCAAGGGGCCTTCCTTCCTGTATTAGTACAACCCCTATACCTTGCCCCAAAGTATCAAATTCAATTGTGAATGTTTTGGTAAAATTTGGTGTTCCTAGGAATGGTATTGTTGATGGAGGTTTCATGAGGTGTTCCACTTAATGTATAATTGTCTATTTGTATATTTTTTCCTCATATGCCCAGGGTTGGGGGGATTATCCCACATGTTCTCATCGTTTAGGTGCTTGTTCTTTGTCTCTGATATGTCCTAATGCATTTTGGCAGACCTCAAACTCGAGGAAGCTTTGAGGCCATCACTTAATTTCCTTATTTCACTTCATTTAACCTTTTAAAATCCTTTTAAAATCCCTTTAGCCATAATATCCCCTTTTTAGGGAGCCTAGGGTCACTTGGCAGGATGCATAAGACCAAGGAGGAAAGGCTCTTCTCACCTTTCTTAAAATTTTCTAATGAATTCTTCATTGAAGTAGTTGGGATTTTTGTAATAGAAAAGGAGGCCTCTCTTGCTTGCCTAATGGTCGGAGGGGATTGGGTTCAAAAGATGAAAAGGAAGAGAAGGTTGGAGATCATTCGAGAGAAAGATATTAGGGTGAAGTTTGAATCTTTGAGGAAAGATCGTGGAGAAGGAGGCAAGTAGTCATAGTTTTAGACCATCTATATTTGAGATTTCTATTCTTGTAGAGGTACCTTTAATCTACTTTACCTCTTTGCTAATATTGAAGCTAATTTTTTTGATTGCCTTGTTCTTATGATTGCTGCATGCCCAAATCTCTACCATGATAGCATATTGTCCATTCTCTGTGCAACATTAAATCATTCTCAAGCAGAGAAAATTTCACCTCAAAATATTAGATATATTAGACAACATGTAGTTTTCTCATTGCCCTAATTATTGGCACCCATTTCATAGATCGCTGTCCCTTTGTTTTCCAGTTTCCATTTACAGTTGCATATATAACACTGTTGATTGTGTTCCCTCTCTCTTTCCATCCTATTTCTTTGCATCTTCATTCTGTAGCATTGTGATTTCAATGACAACATCATTTCTCTCAGGCCTGTCACTTAGCTTACCACAATCTGGTTTAATTTGGTAAAATACAGGGATATCTTCGCATTTTGGTGAGGTTTTAGTGTTTGATATTTAGAGGCACCTCCAGATGATACTTTCTCAACTAAAACTAATTTTAATTTTGTGAGAAGCCACTGCACGGGCCAATTTGAGGACTTCCCTGCATCACGTGATAGCAACAGAGACTGTGGCTTCCAATTTTTTTTTAAAAAATTTAAAATTTGATAAAGTTGAGTTACAATAATTAAAAAGTGATAAACAACTTGAGATTTTAGTTACATATAGTTGTTACATGACTCTGGGTCATCTCGAAAGGAGCTAGAACCCCTTTTTATCTCATTTAACATCTTATACTTTTGTTTCTTTAAGCAAACTCCCATAAATCAGCTAACTTGGCATCATTTTGTTGCTTTCTTATGACCATTGGTACATCTACTAACTATATTACTCATTTGTACATCCACCTAAGCCAAAAGTAGACTTGTAAGCTTCTTTTGGTTCGAGGATGAAGGACCGTGTGTGGGTCAAGTCAAGGCAGAAATGAGCTTCTCCATACACATTTGTATCTAGGTTCTATGTTAATTAATACATGCTCCATTTATCTTACTTCTTTCTCATTTATTTATTTTTATTTTTAGTTTATTTATTTACTTATTTCATTATTCATTTCATTTAATGTCTCATACATGAGCTAAAGAACTATGCAGACACATGCCCATAAAATAAATAATGGGTGTAAAACTGGTAAATATCTCCAACACTGAAAACTAACCCATTTTGCATGCAAACACTCAATTGAAACTCATAACTCATCTGAGATAACTATTTCAAGATAGAACTCCTTGTGTGTCACCATAATCTTGGGTCTAATCTCAAATCCTGAGTCTAGTGTCTTCCTAGACTCTTTCCTCTTTTCTATTTTCTAGTGTTTCCTAACAGTTCTTTCCTACTACCTAGAAGTGTACACTAATTGTGCTCTTCAAACTAGTTTCTCAAATCAATCATAGTTGTCTAAGGAAAGACTCATTCAGGCACTAGACAAGTTGACCAGGCGAAAAACTTGATCAACATCCTAGCGACCATATTAGGGAGTAACCTGATCTCTCCCCTTCACTTGTATGTCAAGTGATTCTTTCGTTAGTCCAAGGTGCTCAAGGCACATACTAGGTTTATAGTCCGAACACACACAACTTCCTCAATGAAAACGTTGTATTCCTAATCAGATGGTAGTCCCGTGGCTTGCCTTGAATCCCTTGTGCCTTGATGGTCCACAAGCTCCCCTGCCTGCTATTATAATATCACTACCAAAATACTCTGACAAGGTAGATGGAAGCCCAAATGACCATGTGCAAGCGTATCTCAAAGCTTGCTCCACCGTAGGAGTTTCTTCCAATCAGGTCATAATGTAACTTTTCTATCAGACCTTAATGGGTGACGCCATTAAATGGTATCACTCATTGGCCCTGCAATCGATCCCTTCTTGCAATGACCTATCCAATGCCTTCATTCAATAATTTACTACCAATGTTGATGCAAATCAGATATTGAGGACTTTCACCACCATTTCACAGAATCCTAGTGAATCCATCAAAGACTTTACAACTCGATTCCTAAAGATTAAGGAGTCGATACCCACTTCCCATGCCCAGAATAATATGACCTGTCACATCTACTATTACAATGGATTCCCTACTGATTATAATTTTATAATCGAAGAAAATCCTAGGTGTACTCTATAAGACTCCATTATTGCATGCTTGCAATATGAGGAGCGGTTACAACGTAGCAAAAAAAAATCCCTAAGATTGACTCCACTAAAGCTAGTCCTAATGTACATGCGTCAACCACATAGACATCAAATTATAAGGACTAATGAGCTAAAATAGTTCAAACACTCTCTAACAAGATAATTTCTATGAAACATCAGATGGATGAATCACTGCCTTTAGTGCAATTGTTAACGAGACCATCTACATAACCACCTCCATCAGTGGAATGCACTCTACAAGCAACTCCCTCTCAGGGATCCACTCAACATTCTGGCACTCATTAAAGCTTCAGGTGGTGCAAATTTTACCAAGTATCATCTCATAATTTGAGTCACTACAGGTCCTATTCTATATTTAGAGAACAATATCATAGGATTACAGGGTAACCTTTGCCCAAACAATCATCTCCCAACCAACAAATGGGAGTCTTCACCAATCCTTTTCTTACGGGTTAGTCTTCTCCTTCTTTTTCTCAATAAGGAGATGGAGTTCAATACATTAGTGATAATGATGATAGTGGGGATAATACGGTCAGAATTAGGGCTCATGCCAAGAACTCCCAACCTCTTTTTGCTAAAATGGATAGAGGTAAAGTGCCTATGAATATGTCACTAACTGCCTAGCCACTGGATAATAATCCTCTAGTCCATATTTGATAGAATATTCCCATGAGCATGGTGTAGGATCCTTAGCAGACATATGATATAGTCAAAGACCTATAGAGGTATACTACTAGCACGAGTCTCTTGGATGCTCTTAAAATCCCACATCAATGAGCCAACTTACTTAGGGCTTTGGATACAGTTAACCTTGAGGACACTATAGTTTGCAATAGGGGAAACCCTCCCTTTTACATATTCGTTAGGATTAACAGGAGCAATTTCCTAACTGACACTAGGGCCACACATAATATCATATCATATTCAGTCATGAAGAAACTAGGGTTAGAAATCACTAGTCCATATTGTGATAACCTAAGAAGTTTCAATAGCCACAAAACACAACGTTTAGGTCAAATAAAAGACATATGCATTTCTTTTAAACATCCATACCTATGTGCTGTGTTGACCTTTATTGTCATTGAAGCAAACACATCATATGCCTTCTTACTAGGTCAGCCTTGGATTGATTAGTATAAAGTCGACATTAGCATACACCATAACTTGTTGACTTTACCATATCGTGGAGGTACTGGAACTATCTAATGAGAATCTAGAGAGTTTAATCCATTTTAGTCACTCAAAAATGATAGTTTACAATCCAATCATAACATTAGTTTCATCGAATTGGGTATAGGAACATATGCAATTCCTAACGAACTACACATAGATTATGATGACCCAAATATTAGCCCTAAGAATAGGCGTGATACTTGGACCTTAATATTTGATGGAGCATGGAACTAAAATGGTATTGGAATCGGGTATATCCTTTGAAGCTAATACAATCTCTCATTCTACTACAATATTCATCTAGAGTTTGCTTTCTCTAATAACGTGGCTAAATACAAGGCTCTTATCGTAGGAATACATAAGGCATTAGAACTTAAACTGACTTCCTTGCACGCATACGGGGATAATGAACTTATAGTCCTACAAATTAAAAATACATACCAAGTTAGGAATCCCCTTTTGCACTAATATCATGAAATGGTTTAGTCGCTCATTACGTGCTTTGACCATTTCAAAATCTCTTTCATTCCTAGAAGTCAAAACATGGAAGCAGACAACCTTACGATATTAGCTTCATTATTTAAACTTGATCCTAGAGTTTCACTAACTTCATATCCTATTATGATACGTTATTGTCCAATCATTCTTGACAATGAGATCACTAGCAAGTGTTTGATAACAATGAGGCCATCTGCTACTTTTTAGAAGAGAGACCTGAGCCTGACCTGAGGAGTATGAATCATGTTATCATTTTTATTCATTTTATAAACCTACACTCTAATAAAATCCCTCAAGGACTAGGCATCTTGGAATCTATGTTCATTACTGAAAATATACTGAGACACCCAAAATTGGCCAAAGAACCATCCTTAAGGAAAATAGGAGAAACCATTATCATCAACATTGGGACTGATGCTGAACCCTACCACATCCTTCTAGGAGATGATTGTACACCTTTCAAAAAAGTAAGATTATGTGAATTATTCTTGGAGTTTTAGGACTTTTTCACATGGTCCTATGAGGAACTTAAGGGTTTTGACCCAAAAGTTGCCTCTCACCATATTCCTTTACATCCCAAAATTAAACTCTTTAGGTAATGATAGCGAATGATAAACCCTAGAAAGAAGTGGAAAAAATATTGGAAGCAAAAGTCATATTTCCTGTTGACTATTCTTCTTGGGTTTCCAATATCATACCAGTATGAAAGAAAGATAACAAAATTTACATTTGTGTAGGATTTCACAACTTAAATAGGGATACTTAGAAAGATAACTTTCCAGTTCCACATATCCAGGAAATTGTTCACCAGGTTTTAGGTTCGATGGTTATATCCCTATTGGATGGATTTTCAGGTTATAACCAAATAAAAATCTAACAAGCAGACAAACTGAAAACCATGTTTATGACTCCCTGGGGAACCTTGGACTATAATGCAATGCCATTTAGGCTTATGAATGCGGGTGCTACATTCCAACATGTTATGACTACTGCTTTCCATGACTTAATAACTTTGATCATCAAAATCTATTTTGATGACTTGAACGTGCATTTAAAATGTAGAGATGAATATCTGGACCATTTACGACTAGTTCTCCAGAGATGTCATCGATATGGTATTTCACTCAACCTTAGAAAATGTATCTTCTTCACTAGAGAGGGCCATCTTCTCAGGTTTGTCATATCTCCCGACGGGATAAGGGTTGACTACAAAAAAGTGTAGGCTATATTGAAACTCTCGTTGTCGTAGAGAAAAAGGAAACTATAATCCTTTTTTAGAAAAATAAACTATATTGTCTCTTCATTCAAGACTATGCATAAATCACTAACCTGATTAACTACCTCCTTAAGAGTAATGCCGCATTTGTTTGGACATCAGAGCCAAAAGAAGGATTGTTCCCCAATTCTGGCTTGAGCCCTAGTTTTTGCTTTGCCTAGTTTCTAGAAAGACTTTATCCTTTACACCAATGCCTCTACCATCGCCATGAGTGTAATTATCGTGTAAGAAGATGATCAAAAGGCTGAAAATCCTATTTTCTATGTGAGTAAGGCTTTGGTTGACTACCAACTGAAGTATACTGAAATCGAACAACAATGTTTTGCCCTTATTTTCATTGTCCAAAAGTTTTGACACTATCTTTTAGGATGTCATACTATAACTTGAGTTCCTTTTAACCCACTACAATATCTGCTATCTCGGCCATAACTAAGCAGAAAAATTAGAAGATGGGCAATGATATTATAAGAATTTGACATAGAGATTTCCCCTATCACCACGATAAAGGGGCGAAGATTGGATGAGCATTTGGTACAACACCCTATTGATTCTGAGTCTTTGATGATAATGGATGACTCCTTCCGTTATCTAAATGATCAATCATTTATATCTGAGACCCCTTAAAGAGAGAAGAGAAGTTTATATACAGGCAACAAAATACATCATTTTAGGGGGTAGTCTTTATCGATGATAAGTAGACCATTTATTATTAAGATGTGTCTCTAGAGCGGAGTCGACTAGAATCCTAGAGGAATGTCATTCCAACACTTGTGGCAATCATTATTCTGGTGAAATAATGGCTCACAAAATTGTGAGAGCAGGCTACTATTGGCCTTCACTATTTAAAGATGCTTATGCATTCATACATGGCTGTGACAAGTGTCAGAGAGCAACAGGGAAACTATATAATGCTCCTTTTCCATTAAAACTAGTACTTCTAGAATGTTCATTCGCTAAATGGGTGCTAGATTTTATCGGCCTTATTTCTCCTCTATCTAGTGGTCATCACGCTTACATATTGAACATTACTAATTGTTTCATAAAATGGGCGAAGGCGAGTCAACTTATTAAATCCAATTCAATTAATATTATCTTGATCCTTACTAACAACATATTCACTTATTTTGGGGTGCCAATAGAATTAATATCAGATATCAGAACTTAATTTACTAGTTCTAAGATGGTTGAATTCTGCTACCAGAATAATATTATTCAATGATAGTCTTTCACCTACTATCCATAGTGTAATGGACTCGTTGAAAGTATAAATAAAACCCTAATTTAAATTTTAAAGAACACTATGTCTGAGTCTGGGTAGAATTTGGCATTTGAAACCATCACATGTATTATGGGTATATCACACTACCTACAAGGGTAGTACAGGGTTCAACCCTTATACGTTAGTCTATGGATTTAAAGTAGTCATGCCCATCGAGCTTGAAATTCCTTCCTTACAGATAAATGCTGAGGTTACAAGCGTCAAATCACTTGACCACTGCTTGTCTAAACTATTACATTTGGAAGAAAACTATAGAGATGCATTATAAAACCTAGAAGCTTGACATAAGAGAGTTAAGGCATCCTTCGATAGGAAAAATACCACTAGGAGTTTCTTACTAAGAGAATTAGTGCTTATGTGGAATAAAGCCAAAGAGGACCCTGGGAAACATTCTAAATTCAAGTTTCTTTGGATTGGACCTTATGTCATAAACCAAAATCATAGCGACAACTCTTATTTGCTTGCTCATCCGAATGATACTCTCTTCAACTACTCTACCAATGGTCAATACCTAAAAAAATATTATACCTGATGCCTTGGGGTAGTTATTTTGCCTTTGGTTGTTATTTCTTTTTTTAGGGTTGTTGTTTCTCTTTCTAGGGTTTTTGTCTTCTTTAGGGTTTTCATGTATTATTTTGGTTATTTCTATGTTTTGCTCAGTTTTGTTGCATTTGTGGTTTACATCTTTTGTTCAGACATGTTATTCATTGACGTGTTTCTATTAACGCTTTTAGGGTTGCTTGACTCTTTACGAAGGGTTTCCTATGTTGCTAGGGTTTCCTTCATCGTTAGGGTTTATGTTCTATTCTGTTATTGTTTGTTCATTTCTGAGATTATTATTATCTATTTCACTATGATATTTCTTCCGACTTGTGCAATTAATTTTTGCTTTTGAGTTTTCACATGCAAGTTCTATTTATTATTACAACTTTGACCTATTTTCTTGTTGTTCATTTCTTGCTTCATTACTGCTTATCACTTATTTCGTGGTTGTTTTAGTTATTTTATTGTTATTTATCAAGCATGTATTGAAAAACAAGACCTGATACATTACTATGGTTAAGATGGTCCTCTTCGACTCACTCAGCTCAACATCACAACTCTCAACCTTTGGCAGAGGGCTACTTAACAGGTGATATCATTCCTCTCTATTGGTCATTTCCATTTTTGATTCATTTTCTTATCTCGTTTGTCACTAGAACTTTACCTTGTCATTGTGCAAACTTTGTCTAAATCATATTATCTCCCAACTGAGAGAACCCAAGGTTTCATAGAGTTGTTCATGATCAGTTGCTCTCAAGATACTTGGCACTAGACGTGATTGTTCATTATATTATGGAGCTTAGTGATTTTAGTTTAGCACATAGAGGATGATTGTTTGATGTTTAACTCCATGGCCCAACAGATCAGGCACAGGTCTTTCACTTATTCTGGGATCTGTGATTGACGGTGGTCAATCTTTCCTTATGGAGTCGATGTTGATGGAGTTTTCATGAGGTGTTATACTTAATTTATAATTGTATATTTGTATATTTTTTCCTCATACACCCAGGGTTGGGGGGCTTGTCCCACCCATTCTTATTGTTTGGATGCTTGTTCTTTGTCTCTAACAGGTCCTAACTCATTTCGACAGACCTCAAACTCGAGGAAGCTTTTAGGCCATCACTTCATTTCCTTATTTCGCTTCATTTAACCTTTTAAAATCCCTTTAACCATAATAGCCCCTTTTTAGGGAGCCCAAGGTCATTTGGCAGGATGCATAAGACCAAGGAGGAAAGGCTATTCTTACCTTTCTTGAAATTTTCCAATGAATTCTTCATTGAAGTAGTTGGGATTTGTGGAATAGAAAAGGATGCCTCTTTTGCCTGCCCAATGGTTGGAGGGGATCGAGTTTGAAAGATAAAAAGGAAGAGAAGGTTGGAGATCATTTGGGAGAAATCTATTGGGGTGAAGTTTGAATCTTTGAGAAAAGATCGTGGAGAAGGAGCCAAGTAGTCATAGTTTCAAACCATCTATATCTAAGATTTCTATTCTTGCAGAGGTACCTTTAATCTACTATACCTCTTTGCTAATAATGAAGCTAAATTTTTTGACTGCCTCATTCTTATGCTTGCTGCATGCTCAAATCTCTACCATGGTAGCATATTTCCCATTCTTTATGTAACATTAAATCATTCTCAGGTAGAGAAATTTTCACCTTAGAATATCAGATATATCAGACAACATGTAGTTTTCTCATTGCCCTAATTGTTGGTACCCGTTTCATAGATTATTGTCCCTTCATTTTCCAATTTCCATTCATAATTGTATACATAGCACTATTGATTGTGTTCGTTCTCTCTTATCATCTTATTTCTCTGCATCTTCATTCTATAGCATTACAGTTTCAATGACAACATCATTTCTCTCAGGCCTGTCACTTAGCTTGCTGTAACTTGATTTGGTTTGGTAAAATATAGGCATATATTCATATTTTGGCAAGGTTTCAGTGTTTGATATTTAGAGGCACCTCTAGATGAGCCTTTCTTGACTAAAATTGATTTCAATTCTATGACAAGCCACTACGTGGGCCGATTTTGGGACTCCCCTGCATCGCGCAACAACAATAGAGATTGCAACTTTCAATTTTTGAAAAAAAATTAAAAATTTGATAAAGTTGAGTTACAACAATTAAAAAGTGCTAAACACCTTGAACTTTCGATCACATGCAGCTGTTACGTGACCCTGGGTCATCTCGACAGGAGCTATAACCCCTTTTTGTCTCATTTAACATCTTATAC
>Ga0068629_1000390_pt1 | contig 12608 bp, 12 predicted proteins | sample InSIn3gowninarea_FD_77432 | JGI IMG/M metagenome (GOLD analysis project Ga0068629, IMG submission 77432) | Clean room microbial communities from NASA Spacecraft Assembly Facility at Jet Propulsion Laboratory, Pasadena, California, USA -... ...
AAGGCATGCCGCAGGAAGTTAAAATTAAAAGTGTTTACGAGAAAACAAAAAGCATTCACACCTTTTTAGTAGCTAAAAAAAGAGGTCCCGAACTGGAGTTGTTTCACCTGCAGCACACCGATCATTTTATCAATACGTTCAGTATAATCGCAGAAGTACACCAGCGGTACCAGGAAAGTATATTCTCATCTGCGCAAAGCAACCAGGTTCCGGAAAATATACCCTCCGCACCGAACGGCCGGTCGGAGCCTGTTTTGGCTGCGCGCGAACCGGCCCGGCGCGCCGGCAGCGCGGCGGCTTTTAACATGGCCGTAAAAACCGAAGCCGCCGTACCTACTTTACCGGTTCCGGTAATTTCAATAAACACTTTCTCCCGGCTTCCTTATGTTCACGCCGATATTTTAGGTACACTTTCGGCGCGGGAAATTAGCTTTACGGCTGCCGAGCCCGAGAAAGAACTTTTTCTGGCCGAAGTAAGCGCCCGGCTGGGCATCAAAAACATAGTTTACCTGGGCAATGCTTTGGTAAATATACCCCAGAGCACCCAGGACACCACCACTCCCGAACTGGTGCCAATTATCCGGTGGCAACACAGCGTTTATGCCCTTCATCTAAAAGATTTCCGGCTTTTTCCGGTAAAAATTAATTGGTAAACCCAACCCAAGCCACAATTATAAGTTTAGTCAAATAAGGCAACAGTAGAATTAATAGCCCGGAATGCTGACGTATAATAAGTGGCCGTACCGGCCTTGGTTTTTAATCCTGTTAACAAGTTTCAATTGTTTGGGAATAACCAGCGCCTGTACTGTAAAAGAAGGAAGAGAAAAGGAAAGAGGACCGATGGTAACCCGCCGCAACCAATATAATACCGGCCGTTTAACCGCCCGGCCCCGGATGAACCAGGCTAAAGAAGCCGCCGCTATTGGTTTACAGCCGCTGCGACTGGACAACAAGCGAGATGGTTTTATATACGTTCCCAAAAATTATCGCGCTGATCAGCCGGTGGCCCTGGCGGTTATGCTGCACGGCGCGGGCGGTCAGGCCGAACACGGTTTGTCTTTACTCCGGCAGTATGCCGATGATCAAAACCTGATTTTGATTGCTCCGGCTTCGCGGGCGGTTACCTGGGATATTATCGCCAATAATGCGTTTGGCCCGGATGTAATCTACCTGGATCGGGCCCTGAACCTTGCTTTTGAGCGGTATAATATAGATGCCGGACGGATTGCCCTGGGCGGGTTTTCGGATGGTGCTTCTTATGCGCTTTGCCTGGGCTTAACCAACGGCGATTTGTTTACCCATATTATCTCCTTTTCGCCGGGTTTTGCTTACACTTTAGAACAGGTTGGTAAACCGGCCGTTTTTATCTCGCACGGCACCCAAGACCAGGTACTACCCATCGGCCCCTGCAGCCGCCGTGTGGTGCCGCAATTACAACGCCAGGGCATTCCGGTAAATTATCTGGAGTTTGAGGGAGCGCACGAAATACCAGCCCATATTTCTCAAAGCGCAATAGCGTGGTTTTTGCAAAACAGACCCGGTAAATGACTTCTTCTGAATGGTATATTTAGGTTAACAGGATACCGGATTATTCAGCACCTGATTTTATTTTTAAGATATTAAGATGCCTGGCTTCTACTAAGGTAAATATACCTCAGTTGACTCGATTTTCGAAGCTTTTTGTTTCCAGCCAAAATCGGTATTGGTTTTTTCGACGTGGCACGAATGGCACATCAACTGGAAATTAGATAGCCAGCAGCCCCCGCCTCCGTGCTTTACCGGCACAATGTGGTCTACTTTTAATTGGCGACGCGAGCCGCACTTCGCACATTTGCGGCCGTTGTATTTGGCTACGTAATATTAAACGTACCTGCCTGTCCGTCAATAATGGCCCAAACGGCCAGGGCAAATTTGGCGCAATCATCGGTGGCCCAGCGCCGTCTGCGGCCCGCGAGGGTGCTACCGCAGCCGCAAGAACAAAAGCCGGTCTGGCGGTCCGGGAACATATCTTTAAATACCAGCTGCGATTGCAACCGCTTAAAATAATCTATAGGTAAGCGCTGGTATATTTCTGCCGGATCAAAGAATATTACCCGGCTCTGCCACGCAAATTTGAGCTTAAGCTTTTTAAAAGGAAGCGCATAAGATATAGCTGACTCTGGTTTTGAATAACTACTCTGATCCAATACTGATTGGTGTTCCTGCACGAATGATTTTATTTTTCAGTAAAAATAATTAATCAACCTGTAAGAACTACTCAGGCAATTGATAAACGCGATAATTTATATAAACTTTTAACTGATCAGAGTGATGTTTGTTATTATAAAATAATGAGTCATATTCTACATTGATATAAGACAATTCTAGGATGTTTTTCGTTTTATAAATGAAATCAATATATATTATGTTATATTTTGAGTTTTAATTATAGGATGTAGTGTTATTGTTTTTAAAAGGTAATTATTAACCAGAATCTTTTTTGTCTAATTTATATTACAGCAATACCGAAATTTTAAAAAATATAAATACTGTAAAAACAATAAATTAATTGTAAATTGCCGGCAGATATTTTTTAAACTTTTGCTGGAATGGTAGATGTTATTAAGCGCAACAATGTTCGCATAATTGGCGAAGGAGATCAATCTATCATTTTTGCGCATGGATTTGGGTGCAGCCAAAATGTTTGGCGACATTTAGTTGCGGTTTATAAATCAAAATTTAAGCTGGTTCTTTTTGATTTTGTGGGAGCCGGCCAGTCGGATTTGAATGCTTATAATTCTAAAAGATATAGTTCTTTAGATGGTTATGCCAAAGATGTTCTGGAAATTATAGAAGTATTAAACCTTAAAAATACACTATTTATCGGCCATTCTGTAAGTTGTATGATTGGGGTAAAAGCCGCCATTGCGCAGCCTTCTTATTTTAAGAAGTTAATTTTTATCTGTCCTTCTCCGTGTTATATAAACGATAAGGAGTACATAGGCGGTCTGGAAAAAGAAGATTTAAGCAATTTATTGGAGTTGATGGATACCAACTACCTGGGCTGGTCGAGCTTTTTAGCGCCGCAGGTGATGGGCAATGAGGACCGGCCCGAATTAGGGGAAGAATTGATTGATAATTTTTGTGCTACCGATCCGGATATTGCGAAGGAATTTGCCCGGGTAACCTTTCTCTCGGACAACCGAACGGACTTGGAAATTCTGGCAACGGTAAGCCTTACCCTGCAATGTGTTAATGATATTCTGGCGCCCTTGGCCGTAGGATTTTATGTAGAAAAGAAAGCAAAAGGCAACACCTTAAAAATTTTAAAAGCTACGGGGCATTGTCCGCATTTAAGCGCTCCGGAAGAAACAATTGCCGCCATTAACGGGTATATTGGATTTGAATAAATAATTATGATGGAAGGAACCCCGGCAGACGAATTGGTAGATTTTAAGTTTTTATACAACAATGCGCCCTGCGGGTTACTAACATTCGAAATAAATGGCCGTATTATTTACATCAATCATACTTTATTAAATTGGCTGGGTACACCTGCTACTGAAACCTTAAATAAAAAATTTACGGATCTTTTAGATAAAGCAGGAACCATGTATTACGAACTTTTCGTGCAGCCTATTCTAAAAATGCACCGGGAAGCAAAAGAAATAAATCTAAATATTCAAACCGCAACGGGGGCTTTTTCTTGTTTGTTTAACGGAATAGCCGTGAAGGAGAAAACAAACGGAAGAGAACTTATTAATGCTATTATTTTTAAAGTAGAAGATCGTAAAAAGTTTGAAAATGAGCTGATCTTAAAAAGAACCAAGGCGGAAGAAGAAAAACAATTAAAATCTAAGGCTTTGCAAGAAGTATCTTTTGATCAGGCTCATTTATTTCGGGCCCCTCTTGCTAACGTGCTGGGGCTTGTTTCTTTTTTAGTAAAGATAGATCATCAGGACAGTGAAATAAAACAAATTATTTCTATGCTGCAGGAGAGTGCTCTTGAACTCGATAAGCAAGTTAAAGCGATTGTAGATAAAGCAGATTCGAGCACCTAGTATATTACATTTTAAACCCACCTTCTGTACTTCCCGAAGGCTCATCATTACCCTTTCATTTAGCAAGGCATAGAATACGTGCTGGTAAACGGCCAGCTTACCTTGGACAATGGTAAACATACCGGCGCCCGGAAAGGCAGTGTTTTGTACGGCCCCGGTTACCGGTAAAATTTGGAACGGCTGCACCTGACGACTTTTCTCTATTTATGCTTAACTTTAGCCGGGAGAAAAGAGCCACGATGCCGGAGCAGGAACCAGAAGCAGAAATCTCGAAAAATTATAACCAGGCTACCAATTATACCCTAAACCAGGTAACTATTGCGGAGGTTACGCGCCCTATCATTTTACAGCATACTTCGGCCGAGGCCCTGGGGCTGGTAGGCTCTTCTTACGAAATATACCCTACTTTCCTGGCCCTTAACACCGGAATCTTTACCGGTTTTAAAACAGGGGGGTATATTCCGGCCGTGGAAGTAAAACAGCGGGAATCTTCGTTAACACTCTCGTGCGCTTGCACCCGGCCCAAAACGCACTTATGCGAACACCAGGCGCAGGTGCTTCAGACCCTGATTACCCGCCAGGAATTTAAGGTATATTTCGATGACCAACTACGGCGGGAAAAGATAATTCCGGTGGCCCGGGATTATGGCCTGGCCGAAGCCGAAAACCTGGATGCGTATTTTGAGCTGGAGTATACCCATAAATTAATAACGGTAAAGCCGCGCTTAAAAGAACTGCTGCCCGTAACCGCCGCCTCGCAGGCCACTCTGAAAGAACAATTATTGCCTCCCCTTAAACTGCCAACGCGGCGGCAAGCTGATTTGCCGCAGGATAATACGCGCTTGATTGTAGTGCTGGCCGAGCACAAATACTATAAACACCTGACCGCGGAATTATACCAGGCCGCGGCTAACCCGGCGGGTAAAATTAAAAATCCGCTGCAAATTATACACCCCGCCGATTTAATCTGGCTCACCGAAAACCCCGCCGAAATAAAGTTTTACTCGGCTGTGGCTAAGTTTCAGAATAATTATACGGCGGGTGCCCCTGCCGCCGAGCTGGAGGCCTTGCAAGCCCTGGTTAAGAATCCGTTGGGTTTAAGTTTTTACCGGCACCACCCCGAAGCAGCTGCCAGCATTACAGCCGGTTCCGTTAAGCCGGTGCAGCTGCAAAGTTTGCCCGCCAACCTGGTGCTGGACGTGGAAGTGAAAGATTTTTTTTACCAAATAACCGGCTATTTAATGGTAAATGATCTTAAATTTGATCTACCTAAACTCCACCTCTGGCAAGGGTATTTCGTGCAGGTAAAAAACAACCTGTACCTCATCGACAACCCGGATTTGCTGCGGATTATTCAATTCTTTGAAAAGCGCGACCACAAAATACTCGTGCACGAATCAAAGTTTGCCGAATTCCGGGATACTATTCTGGCGAACCTGGAAAATAAAATCAAAATTAACTACGCGTACTTAAAACCGGCTACCGAAAAACAAATTCAGGATTACGGTTTCGGCGAAACCCGCGAGCAATTAATATACTTGTCGGAGTCCGAGGATTTTATTCTGATTACGCCGGTAATGCGGTACGGCCCTCTGGAAATTCCGGTATTATCTAAAAAACAGATTTACGCCACCGATGTCCGGGGCAACGCTTTTACCCTGGCCCGCGACGAAGCCGCCGAAGATAATTTAATTGCCGCTATTCTGAAACAGCACGCGTTTTTTTACGAACAATTGCAACAGGATTGCTTTTACCTGCACCGCCAACGCTTTCTGGAAGACGGCTGGTTTCTGGATGCCTTCGAAGCCTGGGAGCGCGCCGGCATTACCATTCTGGGTTTTAAAGAACTCAAAAATAACAACCTTAATCCGCATAAAGCCAAAATAAATATATTTGTTACCAGTGGCCTTAACTGGTTCGATACTACCGTTGACGTGCGTTTTGGCAAGCAGCGGGTGCCTTTAAAGTACCTGCACCAATCTATCCGGAATAAAAGTAAGTTCGTTAAACTCGACGACGGCACACAGGGTATATTGCCCGAGGAATGGATAGGTAAGTTTGCCGGTTATTTTACGACCGGCGAGGTGGTGGGCGAACAGGTACGCACGCCAAAAATCAACTACGCGGGCATTACCGACCTGTACGAACAGGAAGTGCTCTCGCAGGAGGTAAGAAGGGAACTGGCCTTATACCAGGAGAAACTCGCCGATTTTGCCGGTATTCCGCATACCGAAGTACCCCCGGAACTGAAAGCCACCCTGCGCGACTACCAGCATCAGGGCCTGAACTGGCTTAATTTTCTGGATAATTTTAATTTCGGCGGGTGCCTCGCCGACGATATGGGTTTGGGTAAAACCGTGCAGGTGCTGGCATTTTTGCTGGGGCAGCGCCGCCGGGCCGGGCATAATACCAACCTGGTGGTGGTGCCTACGTCTTTGCTGTTTAACTGGCAGGAAGAAATATCTAAGTTTGCGCCTTCGCTCAAAATACTCACTATTTACGGAAGCAACCGGGTAAAAAACGTATCAGAACTGGATTCCTACGAAATCATCCTGACTTCGTACGGCACGTTGCTCTCGGATATACGGGTACTGAAAGAATACTTTTTCAACTACATTATCCTGGACGAATCGCAGAACATTAAAAACCCGGCTACGGAGCGGTACCGCGCCGCGCGACTGCTGCAATCCCGGAATAAACTGGTGCTCACGGGTACGCCCATCGAAAACAATACTTTCGATTTGTACGGGCAGCTTTCGTTTGCCTGCCCCGGGTTGCTGGGCAACCAGCGCTATTTCCGCGACCATTATTCCACGCCCATCGATAAGTTTAAAGACAGCCGCCGGGCTGCCGAACTGCAACAGAAAATAAGCCCGTTTGTATTAAGGCGCACCAAAGAGCAGGTAGCGCCGGAATTGCCCGACAAAACCGAAATGGTGATTTACTGCCAGATGGGCCGGGAGCAACGCCGCGTATACGAAGCTTCGGAGCGCGAAATCCGGGACTATATTTCGGCGCAGGACGAAGGCGAGCTTAAAAAGAACAGCATGCACGTGCTGCGCGGCCTCACCAAACTGCGCCAGATTTGCGATTCGCCGGCCTTGCTGCCCGAAGGCGATTTTAACGTAACGGCCTCGGCCAAAGTAGAGACCCTGCTGGAGCAAATCGAAAGCAAAGCGCCTTACCACAAAATACTGGTGTTTTCGCAGTTTGTCTCTATGCTGGCATTAATTCAGAAAGAGCTTACCCATAAAAATATACCCTTCGCGCTGCTCACCGGCCAGACCAAAGACCGGGCCGCCGCCGTTAATTCTTTTCAGGACGATACCAGCGTACGGGTGTTCCTGATCAGTTTAAAAGCGGGCGGCACCGGCCTGAACCTCACCCGCGCCGATTACGTGTACCTCGTAGACCCCTGGTGGAACCCGGCCGTCGAAAACCAGGCCATTGACCGGGTGTACCGCATTGGCCAAGAAAAACACGTAGTAGCCGTGCGCCTTATTTGCCCCGACACCGTGGAAGAAAAAATGATGCAATTGCAGGAAGCCAAAAAAGAACTCGCGCAGGATTTAATCAAAACCGATGGGGGTATATTAAAAGCGCTATCTAAGAAGGATTTACTGGGATTGTTGGGGTGAGTGGAAATTAACTAACCGGCCGATCTTTAACCTTTTTTGAACAAACGGTTGTCAAAAGGAAAGGGAGTGGGTTCCCCGATGAAGGCGACTTTACTTATTTCGCTGTGCTGCGGATTAATCAGGTAGTTAGAATCGCCGGGTACCACCGCCGAAGGCACTTTCAACACCAGAAATTTCCCGGACTTTACGAAATGATCGCCGATTTGCTGAGTAGCAAAAGAGTGAGGAAACGCATTCCAGCCTGGCGGCAAATCATCGGTGGTGATCTCGGCTACGGAGTTGTCCGGAATTTCGAGTGTAACCAGAGTATAATCCTGGGGCACAATACCAACCGGCAGATGTACGGCTACTTCGGCCAGGCAAAGCGCGCGGGACTCGGCGGTATAAACCAAGGCGGTGCCTTTACTATTCCACCGGCCGCCCGCCCGGTACGCCCCGGTGCCGGCAAGGTCGGTGGCGTATATTTGCTTGCTCAGCCGGAAAACGATCATGCCAGCACGCCGTACTCAATACGGGTTAACTCTTCCTGCAATAAATTAATGCCAAAACTACTATCCAGTAAATCTTTGGGTTTAACGTGGCCCAAAGCTACATTCATGGCATTTAACCAGGCGTTAAAGTTTTCCCGGTCCCCGAAAACAGCGGTTCCTTTTTTGATTAAAAGCATTATTTCGAGTATTTTCTCGGATTGCAGCGGGTCAAAGGTGCCGCCTTCTTTCTTGTAACGCTGCATGGTTCTGCCGGACAAATGCAGGTAAGCCGACCACTCGGCGGGGGAGAAGGGCGCTTCCGTGGCGAAGGCGGCAAATACCGCAAAGTCAACCCCGGCCCGTACCGTCTGAATTAAAGAATATACATTTTGGGGTTCGGCTACTCCGGCCAAGCTAAGGGCATTGTCCGGGAAGTTATTTTTACCAGAAAGGCTTTTCTGGGTTGGTGATGCCAACTTATTATTTTTAGTATTCGCAGCGGGCGGTTGGCTCTTCACACGTTCAGATCCATCAACCGGAGTTCTTTTAGGTTTATCTTTCATTTAATTACCTGCCATTCACTTCAAATATAGGTTTTTTGTCTAGATAATAACGACAAATGTCGCCATAAAGTTTGATTGCTTTTTTATTCGGCGGATTGTTTATACTCCGTTCCATCCGGCTAGTTCAATAAACCGGACTTACCGCATTGGGCAGAAGAAAACGTAGTATCCGTGTGCCTCATTTGCCCGAAAACCATGGAAGAAAAAATGATGAAGTTGCAAGAAGCTAAAAAGGAACTGGTGCAGGATTTAGTTAGGACGGATGGGGATAATTAAAAATAATTATCGAAGAAATATTTGCTGTGGTTGTTGGGTGATAGTTTTGGGTTTGTTGGATTAAGCCAGTCATAAATTAGCTTTCCTAAATGTGTGCAGAGGGCTGCGCTATTTTAACGCACAACAAAGCCTATTTCATTTCTATTTAAATTAATATATATTTACCTTAATGCTTTAATACCCTCTGACATAAAATTGTATGACACTTCAAGAATCAAATGATTTAGAAAACACCTCCGAACTAGAGGGCCAGGAAATATCTGAGGAACAGGATGAACTTATTGACCCTGAAAAACAGGCTAAGATTGAAGAGGAAAAAAAAGAAATATTAAGGAGAGTTGGAGCCAGTATTACAACGGAGTTTAGGGATAAAGTGGCTTTCATATTGAATAATTCAAATGATACTAGAAACTCTGATATTGAATTAGCTTGGTCCTACTGGGAGATATTTGAATCAGATAAGTTTAATGGCTCTTTTATTACTAAGGATCAATTATTTAATCTTACAAAGATTGCTTCAATTAGTCGCACTAGAGCTAAAATTCAAAATGAATATAAATTGTTTCTTGCAGATCCTGAAGTAAGAAAGTACAGAGGTAAATTACAAGAAGGCTATTCTCAACAAGCTGTGGATTATAAACCTACTGGAATAGGTTCTTATATAGTTTATATTGATGAAACAGGCAAAACACAAACCTATCTTTCTGTTGGTTCCCTGTGGTTATTAGAGGCAGGATCTAAACAAGCCTTTGCAAACTTAACTTTAAGTAGTTGGAAGGTAGATAGTGGAATTACATATGAATTTCACTTTGCCGAGTTAAGTAGGGCCAAATTGCCTATTTATAAGGAATTCTTTACAAAATTCTTATCTTTAAATCCTACCGCAGGTTTTAAATTAATTGTGGTAAACAATACTGGATTCACTGATAAAATTGCAGCTATTACAGATTTAAGCTTTCATTTATTATACAAAGGTATTGAACAGGAAGTTGATTCCTCGCGTGCGCCTCTCCCACGAATTCTACAAGTATGGATTGATGCAGATGATCCTGGAAGTGATATGCTTAAGGTTGAAAATCTTAAGGAACGAATAACCAGTCAAAAAATAGAAGGGTTATATCTTGATGATATATATACAATTCCTTCGAATGACAACTTTTATATTCAGGCTGCTGACTTATTTACAGCTGCAGTAAATAGAAAATTACACAATCCTGAGGGTATAGGCATAAAGGATGAACTTGCTAATTTTATCTTAGATTCTGTTGGATTTGATATAAATTCAATAGATAGGGCAAATAATCAAATCGACAATACTCAAGTAATTGATTTAACAAAAGTTTAAAGCTTTATTTAGCCCTTCTAGTTATGCGGAGAGTTCGTGCAGCACTCTCCGCATTTTAGAAAAGACAATCTCCCGATTTCCGTATTTCTCGTAATAAAGCATATAATTTAGAAAGTTCAGGTAAAACGCAGCCATCTAACTAACCTGGTTTAGCAACTTTTCATATAGTGAAACTGTAAACCGAGATCTAAATAGAACAAAATCAATCTAAACCATGGGAACCAGATTAGGAGATCAACAAAAGAAGCAGCGCCAAAAGGAATTCAAGGAAAAAAAAGAAAACCAGGAGCGCCTAAAAGCTGCAAAAAAGGCTAATAGCGCTACCCGTAAAAGCGATGATAAGCCGGACGAGTTACGCAAAACCAAGGTTTAGCTTTTGCTTTCCTTTAGAATGTTTTCAATCGGTATAACCTATAATTAAGTACATTGCTGTGGGTAGAATCATCTTAAAATTTTACCTGTTTTTAGAAAAGCCAATCTTCTGGTCGGCACTATTTAGCAGACCAATTAACTTAAATAAAAAGCAACTCAAAAATTGAAGATTAACCAATATTTATTAGCTACCAACCTTACTTCTTCCCCAACTCCACCGCCTCAAAAGAGGTAAAAGCCGTTGCGGGAACTTCTTCCATCACCTGAATTTCGGTTAGTTTAGCGTCGCCGCGGTCGCCGGAAAGTTTTATTTTGCCGTAGGTCTGGTAATCGAGCCAGGGCATGGTAAAGGCCGGTACGGAGTCCTGGGCAGCTTTGTAGTAGGCCCACTGCGCCACCAGGTGGTTTTGCTTATCTACGTAAACTTTGTATTTATTTTCGGGTGTAACGCCCACGTTCTGGTAAGTGAGCTGCAATACGTCGGTTTCGGGGCCGGTAGCCAGTTTTTCTTCGCCCAGGTATTTTAAAGTTACGCCGGAGTCTTTCAGTTTAAAAGGCATTACCAGCCAGTACGAATCGTTGATCCAGGCTTCTTTGCCGGCCTTGAGGTACTTGGCCAGCGAGTCGGGTTGGGTAATTTCGGCGCCGTTCCGGAATACTTTGCCTTTGCCGGTATTAATATTTACCAGCGTTTTGGTATCGTCTTTCAGGTTTTCGATGCGCACGTCGCCGGTATGTTTATCCCACAGCAACTTCCGCGATCCGAAAAATACCCAGGAAATATACCGCGTGTCGTCCCAGTTCTGCCGCCCGCCTACCGCTGCCATCACCGAATCGGCAATCTGAATCGCTTTCGGGTCCGAACCGGCGGCGTCAAAACCTTCCATCGGTGGATTGCCTTTGGTTTCCGTTTCTTTAGGCTGGCACATCTGGAAGATAGTTAAAATGAGCACCAGGCTCAGCGGCAAGGTTTGGCGGGTAAGTTTCATTTAATCTTGGTTAGCGGTGAAATTAAGTTCGCTAAATATATCATTAAATAAACAAACTACCATAAAGCAAACACTAGGCTGTTCAGAGTTGAGTTTGTTCAGGTAATTTTAAGTTTATGGACTCTCGTAAAATGAACGTTCTTATTCATCATCCCCCAACCGCCTTCGAAGGGGGACATTTTGCTAAGTTTGTAGTTCGGCTTTGTTTTGTAGTGAGCTTTTAACTTTATGCTATTGAAAGTTTCATTTGACCCCGGTACCTATATTTACCGTACCTTTACCCGGTACAAACAAGAAATGATGCTGGAACAAGCGCTGGAAAAACTAAATATTGCCAAGTTAAATCCCTTGCAGGAAGCAGCCTTAGCGGCGGCCGCTCAACAGGATATGGTGCTGCTGGCTCCCACGGGATCGGGCAAAACGCTGGGCTTTTTGCTGCCTTTGCTGGCGCGCCTGCAACCCGGTGCGCCCGGGGTACAGGCGCTGGTGCTGGTGCCGGCCCGCGAACTGGCTCTCCAAATCGAGCAGGTGTTCCGGCAAATGGGTACAGGTTTCGGGGTGAAATGCTTTTACGGCGGCCACGCTACCCGCGCGGAGAAGAGCAGTTTAACGAATCCTCCGGCGGTAGTAGTCGGCACTCCCGGCCGCCTGGCGTTTCATCTGCGCGAAGGCAATTTAGACGGCAGTACCGTGCGAACCCTCGTACTCGACGAGTTCGACAAATCACTGGAATATGGTTTCGAAGCTGATATGGGGTATATTATTGGCCAGTTGCCGGCCGTGCAGCGGCGGCTCTTAACTCGGCAAAGTGAAATTCATATGTAATTCCACTATCTACCTTCCAACTACTTAAAGTTAAGTTTGCAAAGGCTTGTTTAGATCCTGCCTCTAATAACCACAGGGAACCAACAGAAA
>Ga0068629_1000393_pt1 | contig 12602 bp, 8 predicted proteins | sample InSIn3gowninarea_FD_77432 | JGI IMG/M metagenome (GOLD analysis project Ga0068629, IMG submission 77432) | Clean room microbial communities from NASA Spacecraft Assembly Facility at Jet Propulsion Laboratory, Pasadena, California, USA -... ...
AAGAGGGCAAGGCAAATTAATTTCTTCTTAACCACCCATGCAGGATGAAATACAACCTGACATTGATAGTATACTGCCTAGCGATAGTTGGATTATTATCAATGGTCGGGATACGCATGTCACTTATACTAGACCACAAGTGGATCTACATCATAGTAGGAGAGTCAATCTTAGTTGATATAATATAATAATGTGTTTGTCCAGTCAATTTAATAGGAGGGACATATGATAAGCCAGTCGCATCCTTGGGATCAAGCTTATGCGTGATAAAAAAATAGGATGTTGGGCATTATCCCAAGCCACTTATATTGATGATCTGACCAGGAAGTGTTATGCAAAATGATTTTATAAATTATTTACAAAATCTACATACAAAAATTAAAACATGCAAAATAATTTATAATTTGGATGAAACTGACAGGGATAAAAATGCAAAATTTTGGATTGCGGCAAGTGTTAGATACTATGACCTTAAAAAGATTTTTTCCCCCCAATTGTGCTCAACGAACTCAATGGCAAACGTCTCCCAAGATACAACAATTAGACTTGCAAAGGCAGCACTTCAATTTACAAGCCACGGGTGAACCAACAATGCAGAACCCTCATTATACATGGACAGAAAGGAGACACTCTTAATTTTTTATCTGTTTTTTTAGCCAACAAAAATGATAGGGCAGACCACTTATTTATACTAAATAAGTGGTGGTTAAATTCGATTAGGGCTCATCCCAACAGTCATCAATTGTTGGAAGTTAATAAATCAAATTTAACGGAACAGTTGACTCTTCAGGAAATAAAAAATAAATAAAACGAACTTACATAATGGGTCAGAAAAATGAAAAAAAACAAAAACAAAATGGACTCAGAAATAAATAAAAAGTCCAATAAAATTTGTCCCCAAAAGTTTATACTTAGTCAAGACAAAGCCCAAGGCTCACGACCCACGAGCACGAGCCGAGCTGAGCCGAATCAGACCGGGTCAGGCAAGCGACGGCGGCGTGCACGTGCATGTGGGATTAGAAGTCAACCTAAGCCCATGTAAGTCCTCCCTCCTTCAAAGAGTTTGGATACCCTAAAGGCACCAAGCCTTTAAGCCAAAATGGGTTATATTATACTACAGCCATCTTTTACATTCTTCCTATGTGGGATAACGATTATTGCCTTAACACTTCAACCAAGTTCCATGTTCAAAGTGGATACTTTGAGATACAATTTATCATTCATTAATTTATGGTTGTATGAATGTGACTATATCACGTTATACTCCTTATGGAGGAGAACGTGTTACCACTCGAACCGTTTCAAAAGACATGTGGGTCCCATATTAAATTAACCCTGAAGTTGACCAAAATATGATTTTATCAACCTAAATAAAATGCATAAATTCTAACAATCCCCCACATGAATAAAAATTGGTTGGATCAACATAAATGACTATGGATACACTAAGAGATTGCTATAGAAAAATTTATGTATCGGGAGAGATAAATTTTGGACTTGAATATTCACTAGTGAGAGACTATCGAATTTACTTACAGATAAGTGAACGCGATGTCTTTAATTGCTCAGTGTTTTGAGTAAATCAAGTCAAAAAAACTTCATATAGTAATTTTTCAAACAAAGTTGGTTCTTTCGGTTGTGTTCATTTTGGCCCTAAACAATTCCTAGTTTCATGAGTGTTTTAGACAGTTTTAGCCTTTAGAATTTCACATAGAAGCGGCCCCTTCACACTCGCATAGGTGACTTCCCATTAAAAGTATCCTACTATACCCTACTTGAATTTTCAAAGTATAGGAGTCATTAAAATCTAAGCTTTTCCTTACTTACTTCGTAGGGAACATTGTTTTATCATAGGAATAGGTATGAGTTTGAAACTCATCAGTGCTCTTTTCAAAGAGTCGGTTAAGATTCGGTTGTCCCTTTGAGCCTAGATCTTAGGCTCTTTAGTCAACTAGGTAGGTTTCCCATCATGACAACTCTTTATTCTGTAGGCTTTAGTCCCATTCCCCTTGATAAATTATACAATTGCTCTCTATTTTACCCTTTGGTTAACGGATCCGCTATATTGTCCTTAGACTTAATATAATCAATGGATATTATTTCATTATGGAGAAGTTGTTTAACGGTATTATGTCTTCGACGTATATGTCGAGACTTACCATTATACATATGACTCTGTGCTCTGCCAATTACCGATTGACTATCGCAATGTATGCAGATTGCGGACACGGGTTTTGGCCACATTGGAATATCCTCTAAAAAGTTTCAAAGTCATTCTAGTTCTTCTCAAGCTTTATCTAAATCTATAAATTCAGACTCCATAGTTGACCTAGCAATGCAAGTCTGTTTTGAGGATTCCCAAGACACCATTGCACTACCAGTTGTAAATACATAACCATTTGTGGATTTAGAATCCTTTGAATCAGTTATCTAATTAGCATCACTATATCCTTCAAGTACAGCCGGACATCTAGTGTAGTTCAATCCATTATTAAGAGTACATCGTAGATATCTAAGAACCCTTATTATGGCTTTCCAATGGTCTTCACCAGGATTACTTGTATACCGACTCAATTTACTAACTGAGTAAGTAATATCTGGACGAATGCAATTCATGACATACATTAAACTGCTTATGATACGAGAATATTTCAATTAAGATACACCATTTTCAATATTTTTATATAAATGAATTTTTGGGTCAATAGGTGTTTTAGCGATGCTATCACTACCTTTATCAAACTTATCGAGTATCTTCTACATATAATGATATTGAGACAAGACAAGTCCTTCCGATGTCTTAGAAATTTTAATTACTAATATAACATCGGCAATATCCATATCTTTCATATCAAATTTGCTTAGTAGATTTAATGATATTTTTATTATTTCCAATAATAATCATATCATCTACATAGAGACAGACAATGGCATAGCCACTTGTAGTGTTTCACACTTATCACACTGATTTAGTTTAAATGAATTTGACATCATTACATTGTCAAATTTCTCCTGCCATTATTTGCATGCTTGTTTTAATCCATAAAGGGATTTAACAACTTTACACACCTTCTTTTCTTTTCCTGGAACATTAAACCCTTCTGGTTGTTCCATGTATATCTCTTCATTTAATTCTCATTTAAGAAGGCAGTTTTTACATCCATTTGATGTATCTCAAGATTATATAATGTTGTAATAGCCATTAACATTCGAATGGATGTTATTCTCGTAACATGTGAGTAAGTGTCAAAGTAATCCAATCCTTCCTTTTGTATATAGCCTTTAGCTACAAGTCTAGCTTTGTATTTATCAATTGATCCATCAACCTTTAATTTTATCTTGAATATCTACTTCCATCCAAGAGGTTTACATCCTGGTGGAAGGTCAACCAATTCCCGCGTATGATTTTTCATGATGGATTCAATTTCACTATTGATAGCCTCCTTCCAAAAAGGGGCTTCTGGAGTCGATACCGCTTCTGCGAAGTTTTTAGGCTCACTTTCTAACATATATGTTAGAAAATCTAGACCAAAAGACTTTGAAATCTTTGTCTTTTGGTTGTGTCTTGGTTCGAGGTCATCATCTTTCTCAATATATTCATTTTTTATATTATTTTGAGGACTACTAGATGCAGTATCATAAGTTCTTTTACAAGAACTTGAATCAACCACTTTTTTGTTAAGAAATATATCTTCAAAGAAATATGCATTCCTAGATTCAATTATAATATTTACGTGTATATAGAAATCGATATGCACTACTATTAATTTCATAACCAATAAATGTGCAATCAACAGTTTTTTATCCTTCTTAATCCTTTTAGGATCAAGAGCCACTACCTTTGTAAGACACCCCCACACTTTGAGGTATTTGTAGGAAGGTGTTCGACCTTTCCATAATTCATACGATGTCTTTTATGATTTCATATGAGGCATTTTATTAAGAAGGTAGTTTGCAGAAAGCAAAGCTCCCCCTACAAGTTCTGAGGAAAACCCGAACTTATTAACATAGCACTCATCATATCTTTTAGAGTTCGATTTTTGCGTTCCACAATCCCATTAGATTGAGGTGAGTAAGGAGCGATAGTTTGATGAATGATTATGTGTTTTGAACAAAATTATTCAAAAGAGAAATCATATTCACCTCCTCTATCACTCCTAAATACTTTAATCATTTGGCTAAGTTGATTCTCAACTTCGTTTTTATAATGTTCGAAAACATCTACCGCCTTATCCTTGCTTTTATGTAAATACACATAACAATAGCTTGTGCAGTCATCAATAAAAGTAAAATACTTTTTCCACCTCTTGTTTGTACAAATTTTAAATCACATATATAACTATAAATTAATTCAATAGGGTTTGTACTTCTTTCAACATTTTTAAAAGGAGTTTTCATTAACTATGATTCCACGCATGTTTAACACTTGTGATTTGAGTGAATATTAAATTTTGGTATTAAGTCTAAATTAATTCATCTACGAATACTATCATAATTAACATGACCTAATCTACCTTGCCATACATTACAAGATTCAAGCAAATAAGCTGAAGATATGTTATTATTATTATTATTATTATTATTATTATTATTATTATTATTATTATTATTATTATTATTATTATTATTATTATTATTATTATTATTATTAGGCATTACAGTCATTACATTGAGTTTGAAGAGCCCATCGCCCAAATATCATTTGCCCACATACATACCACTCTTAGTGAATACAAATTTATCATATTCAAATACAAGTTTAAATCCCTTCTTGCTAAGAAGTGATCCTGAAACCAAGTTCTTTCGAATATCTGGGACATGAAGCACGACGTTAAGAGTAAGTTCCTTTCCCGAAGTCATCTTGAGTATAACTTTACCTTTTCCTTCAACCTTTAAAGCAGAAGAATTTTCCATGAAAAGTTGCTCCACGTGATCAGAGTGATGGTAGAAAGTAAAAATATTATTGTTAGAACATATGTGACAAGTGGCCCAGTGTCCACCCACCATTCCCTAGTATTTACCACCATGTTGACTTCAAAAACAACGGCCGAGAGGCTCAAACCATATATGTCATCATAAATGTTCTCAATTTCAGTGACATTGGCTTATGCTTGCTTATGTTTCTCATTCCCTTGATTTTTCTGATTACGGCAATCTTTAGCACAATGTCCCGGCTTGTCACACACAAAACATTTTCCATCGAACTTTTTAAAGTTTCCACTTTTAGCCCTTTATTTGGCCCACCTTGGTTCAAATGCTTCCTTTTCTTGTTCTTGCTACTTTGCCCTTCTTCCACTACATGCGCTTTGGATTCTATAGGATTTACAGTTTTCTTCTCTAACATTCGATTATCCTCTTCAATCCTTAACCTCACAATCAAGTCCTCAAGCCCTATTTCTTTACGAGTATGTTTCAAATAATTGTTGAAGTCTTTCCAAGATGGTGGCAATTTTTCAATTAATACAGCCACTTGAAATGACTCACTCAATTCCATTTTTCTAGAAAAGATTTCATGATAAATCAATTGGAGCTCTTGGACTTGACTAATGACAGTCTTTGAATCAACCATTTTAAAATCCAAGAATCTACTGACAACAAATTTCTTTATTCCGGCATCTTCTATTTGTGTTTTTTATTCAAAGACTCCCACACCTCTTTAGCAGTTTTAAGAGGGATATACATATTATATAATGTGTTTTCCTAATTTTTGGGGATATAATTTTCACATAGAAAATTAGCATGTTTCCATGCATCCACAGCGGCAATTATTTGCTTGTCAGTTTCACCTTCTTCAAAGTTGGTTCCTTTTTGTTAAGAAAATTTTCCAAGTTCAAAGTTATTAAATAAAATAACATTTGTTATTGCCAACATTTGAAATCAGTCCCTATGAAATTTTCGGGTTTTTCACCATGTCCAACATTAGTTGGTACAACAGCAAAGGGAAAAGTAGAAGTAGATGCCATTTCTATTTTAAAACAAAGATAAATATAACAGGAAGAAAATTCATCTTAAGATTATTAGGCAGAATGATTTTATAAATTATTTACAAAAGCGATAGACAGAAATTAAAACATGCAAAATAATCTGTAAAGTTGATGAAATTGATACGGATAAAAACGCAAATTTTTTTATTGAGGCAAGTGTTAGACACTCTGATCTTAAGACGATTTTTGCCCCACAATTGCGCTCTATGGATTCAATGGAAAATGTCTCCCAGGATACAATAATCAGACTTGCAAAGGTAGCACTTCAATTTGCAAGCCACGGGTGAACCAACAATGCAGCACCCTCCTTATGCATGGACATAAATGAGAGACTCTAAAATTTTAATTTGTTTTTCCAAACCAACAAAAATGACAGGGCATACCACTTATTTATAATAAATAAGTGGCAGTGTAATTCGGTTAGGGCCATCCCAACAGTCATCAACTGTTGGAAGTTAATAAATCGAATTTAACTGAATAGTTGACTGTTCAGGAAATAAAAAATAAATAAAACGGAATTACTTAATAGGCCAGAAAAAAAATGGACCCAGAAATAAATAAAAACTCCAATAACATTTGGCCCAAAAAGTTTATACTTAGTCAAGACGAAGCCAGAGCCCAAGGCCCACGATCACTAGCATGAGCCGAGCCGGACCGGATCGAATCGAACCGGGTCGGGCAGGTGGTGGCAGCGCGAACGCATGTGGGCTTGGAAGTCAATCCAAGTCCATGTAAGTCCTCCCTCCTTCAAAGAGTTGGGATACCTTGAGGGCACTAATCCTTTAAGCCAAAATGAGTTATATTATACTACACCTATTTTTCACATTCTTCCCTTGTGGGACAAGGACTATTGCCTTAATACTTCAACTAAGTTCCATATTCAAAGTGGGTCCTTTGAGCTATAATTTCTCATTCATTAATTTATGGTTTTATAAATGTGATAATATCACGTTATACTCCTTACGAAGGAGAACGCGTTACCCCTTCGAACTATCTTAAAAGACGTGTGGGTCCCATATTAAATTGATCCTAAAATTGACCAAAATCTGATTTTGTCAACTTATAGATAAAACTCATAAATTTTAACAGAAATTTTATCATGCAAGATTCCAAGAAAGGACGTCTTCCTTTCAAGCACGAAATCTCTTTATTTATAGATCAGTGTCCTAAGACACCTGATAAGATGGAGAGGATGGCGAATATACCTTATGCTTAGGCGGTCGGCAACCTCATGTATGATATGCTATATACCAGATAATCTTCTTTCTCATTAGCATGTTGAGAAGATTCTAGTCTTACTCAACAGATTCTAGTCTAACTCAGGTGAGGAGCACTGGACAGTAGTAAAGCCCATTCTCAAGTAATTGAAAAGGACTAGAGATTATGCGTTGGTTTACTTAGTAGGGAGTCTTGTACTCATTAGGTACATGAACTCATGCTTTCAGTCAAATAGAGATTCAAGGAAGTCGACTTTAGGATATGTATTTACCTTAGGAGGTGGAGCCATAAGTTGGATGAGTATTAAGAAATCATGTATTGTTGATTCCACCATGAAATTTGAATATGCTACAATTTTGAAAGCAACAAAGGAAGCGGTTTGGCTCTAATATTTCCTAAGTGATTTAGGTGTAGTTACTTCAATGTCGTTGGCTATTACACTTTATTATGACAATAACGGTGTGATCTATAATTGAAAAGAATCAATGACTCATAAAAAGGCAAAGCACATTAAGCACAAGTATCACTTAATACGAGAGATTGTGTAGAGAGGCAACATCATCATGACCAAGATTGAATCTCAAGAAAACGCGATGGATCTTTTAATAAAGAGCTTACCAACTAAGACTTTTAATAGTCATGTAGAGCGAGGTGTTAGATGCATATGAATGGCTTTAAGAATAAGTGGGAGATTATTGCGATTTTATTCTTCAAAATCATGTATGATGATTATTTTTTTAATAAAGGTGTATTAGGTTCATTTGAGATGAGAATCATGTTTGTGAAAATGCTATATATTTATATTTAAATATATTGTATGCAATGTCCGCCAATTGGACTTAGTAGGAATTTAATGAGCTACATTCAACCTGATCACGGGAAATCAAAATTTCGATTCTAGTACAATTGAACGGTTCATAGCCTAGATAGGGAGTTGACAACATATCGATAAAGATATGAGTGAAATCCTAGTAGTCCATCTTAAACTACGAGAACATGTATTATGGTTCATAAACTTTTTTGATAGTTCAAAGAGTATTATGACCAGTACATCAAGAATGTATTAATGAAGACCATGGGTGGAATTAAAGTCTAGGTTCTGACTAGATTAGACTTGGACAATCTCACAGGTTTACAAAGGGTGCATTGGTTCGTAATCTCGAGGGTTATGAGCATTGAAATGCTTGAAATTATTATTTTGGTTGTTATGGGTGTGATTAAATCTTATTATATTTAAATCTTTCATATTTAACAATTATTCTGTCAATAGGTCTGAGATAATAATTTGGAGGAATTGGCATCCAAGAAAGATATTGAATTGTGATACCCCTTGATATGCTTATAAATTATGATTATCTCAGTAAACTTGACCAATGGATTATTTATAATTCGGTAAAGTATCAAATATGTTAAGTCTGAATTAAGAAATAACTAAGAAGGTGGTTTAAATCAATTAGTGATTAATTGATTTAACCAAGCGGGTATTATATGCTTAAAGTGAGGAGTCATATTATGTACCATAGCAATTTTTCAAACAAGACCTCATCATTCGAGTAGTTTTGAGATAATTAAACTGGAGTGCAGTCATGATTATTTATTGAAATTAATTGTGATTCAATGGAGAATAAGAAATCAATTACGGGGATCTAATTTGAGATTTTTGAGTATGTATTTGGAAGGTAGTTTAATTATTTAGTCTTGGATCCCTACTATAGTCCATTTACCCAAGTAGCAGACCTAGTGTAATGACCCCAGTTTTATATGTTCATATATAATTTGTTTTAAATCTTTTATTATTACATATGAGATATGGAAAATATGGATAATGGTAATTTATTATTTTAGTCTAAACCTACCTTCAGAAATCATGAAATGTCAAATTAATACAAACATAAAATTTTGATGTTTTCGGTAGGAATGTTCATGTCGGAAACTTGTTTTGACTGCTATAATATAACAATTGATTTAAGGTAAAAACAGTAAAGTTGTAGATATATGAATAAGGTTTGTAACACAGCAAACGGTGTGTTAAACGGAAGTCCGAGCAAGAAGTTATACCGAAATTTCAAAATAAGGGCAAATATGTCCATCCTTTAAGTCATATTTTGTCTTATTACCACACCATGTGTTATATTTTGATTGGTTGGAAGGAGAGGCTAGTTAGGCCGAATTAAACACCTTAAAATAACCTCCTTATTCATCAAAAAGGATTAAATCAAAGTCTTATAGAATATCCTAAGCTAAATGATAAGTTTTGGGGTAGAAAATAAAATTTTATAAAACTTTAGGGACTTGATTTTTTAAATAATGAAATTTTTAGGAACTAAAATGAAAATATATAAAGGACCATTATGTAAATAAAATATTTGCAAGTACCTCTAAGAAATATTGAAAATGTATAGTGTAAAATTACTAAAATACCCTTCACGTGTAAAATGACCCGTATACCCTTAATAACTTTCCACCTCGTACTTTCCACCTCGTGCTTTCTGTTGGACACCTCCACCGCACACGTGTCGCCTTTGTAGGAAAGGATAAAATACATGTCAATCCTTTAGAAAAAGTTAAAACACGTGTCGCGACCGGGTGAATTAAGACTACAAGATAGCCTCGTTGCGCGACACGCGACACGCCGACTCACCAAAATGAAAGCCTTATCACCTAGACACGTGTCAGTACGTAAATAACTTTGGTAAACTATAAATAAGGCCTAAGGATCAGTTCCCATACGAAATTATACGAAAAGCTTACAAAGAAATAGTGAGAGAAAGTGCGGGGAAGGTTTAAGAAGAAATTTCGTCTCAAAAATTAATGAGCGATCCAAGACTCTGTTTCTATAGCTTTAGACTTCTGTTTTAGGTGAGTAATCTGTGACATTCCTTGTGTATTTTGATTATATGATATTATGCAAAGTACATATATTTTATGAAATGATTTTATTCTCAAATACATCTGATACCGATGATTCCGTCGTTTGTTATATATGTATATCTCTCGATATATACATCTGTTTTGAATTCTGAAATTATTGATTCGGCCTATGGAAACTCTCTTACTATGTTGACCTTGACTACCGGGTGGAAATATTTGGGTGGTACCTTCCCAGCTGGTTTATCGCTGGTGTGCCCTAAATAAGGCGTTGTTTCAGATATCATGATTTTCTGTCTGTGTTGTTATCGGGTGGAAATATTTGGTAACACTATCTGTTTATCTGGGTATTAGAGCGTACATCGCCATTAAAATAAAATTGAATAATTGACATATGCTCAATTATTTTATCTGTTTTGTTCTGAACTGTTTATTCTGAAAATATATACTGTCAGTTTACTTTATATATTTTACTACAAATTCCTGTCCATATATGTATATGCCTTCTGTTGTAAATTGAAAAGGTATCAATTTTCTGAAAAACCATGGAATGTCTGGAGATTAATTCTCACTCGGCTTTTAGATGATGTTGTATAAATAACAATTTTTCAGGAAATAAGTAGGTTCGCGGAGGGAACATACAAGGACTGTGTTGAAGATTCAGCTTTTAGAGCTCTTTTTGTTATTATGTTGGTTTTATCATTTAGAGCATGTTTGGCTCTCTTGTAATAAGTTTTAAGTTTTATCTTAAGTTGTAACTCGTTGTTACTTGTAATATAAACAAAGTTTCCTTTAGAAAGCTCTGATGATGTAATTCCTTTACTTTCAGTATTTTACGATTCATAACCATATGATTATATTTCCGTTGCACTTATTTAAGGAAACAATTTAAGTTAGAATATATGTTGCCTTGGTGGCATGTCAAGACACTCGTTCCCTACTACTAATTTGGGATGGGGTCGTGACACCTAGACTATCTAAAAACCCAGTTTATCCCAGTCCCACTACGTATACCTATGTGTATTGGTGTATGGAAAGGTTTTAAGCTAGATACTCATTATTAAGGGTTAGAATTGATACTTTCCATGTGCATCTAGCACCGGTTGGAAGTTAAACTTATTCTACGGGGTCAACCTATTTTGCGCATGCCCCAACTCCTCATGCCCTCCTATTTGACGACATCTGAAATATAAGATAAAGTCCTATTGGTAACAATACATAAATAAGATTACAAAGAAAGGCACATATCAAATAATTCTACATATAAGTTTAAAAGAACCTTTAACTCTTGAGGCTTAAGAGAATTCTCTGATACTAACTATAATGACCCATATATTTTAACATTAGGGATTACCACTTCCTAATATTAAAATATACAACCCCTTAAAAAATTTAAATATCATTCTTGGCATGTATAGAATAAAATGAACAAGTGACAAGATATGAATACGATGTGATAAACCTCAAAAACTCAACTCATAAATGCATCATCAACTAAAGAAATAAAGAGATATGTCTACAACTACATCCATAAGTCTCAACTGAAATATGCCACTACACATTCTCAATATATAACCAACCCAATTGAAAGTATGAAATAAACATGCCAAATTATCCTGCCAATATACAAGCTTATAAGATCTAAATTACTAACTCATGCAACTGAAATGAAATATAGTAAATCATGGAGATAAACCTATGTCAAAACTTTTGATGATGATGATGATGACCGGAAGAGAGAGAAGATGATTATATGTGCTAGTTGGATAAGAATCTACACATGTGGTCCATCCCTAGCACCTTAAAGTTTTCCACACATACAAACAGGTCAAAACCCAATAAGATACCGAAGCAACGCAACTCAAAAGAAACTATATATGAAAGTGATAAGTTTGTAGTTATCTAGCCTACTATGATATCCGGTTTTAGAGATGAAACCTCACAGTCCATTTTAATTAGCTCGTTCGTTTTAATAATTAATTAATTTGTTAATTAATTAAATCGTAACCGACATGCTCCCCTTATACCCTACCATCATAAGAACCTCTGGTATGCACAAATAAAAATCTTCACACAATCGGGCACCACCTTTTCCCTCGCATGCTCGTAACTATAAACATGAATAAAAGTATGTGATACATAAATAAATCCCATCACACAACCAGTTGCCACCTTCCTCGCGTTTCTCCAGAACTATAAACATGAACAATCCGTGTGATGCATTAATATAAGATACTTTCATGACGATCGGGAACCACCTTGTGATAACGTGGCTGGGACAAACAACATCTGGCATGACACTAAAATAAAATCGTACTCCCTCAGTATGAAGCAAGTAAGAGTGTTCTCTCTCGAGATAAATCGGTATCCACATTCATTTAGCCATCTCATTTTAATCAATATCATTATCATCTTATTACTGATTTCATAATCTACATTAGCTTACTACTCATCATAACATCATTATATTCAATTAACCACATCCTTCGTACCAGTCAAAACTAGTCCATAAATCACTCTTTATGTTATTTC
>Ga0068629_1000394_pt1 | contig 12588 bp, 14 predicted proteins | sample InSIn3gowninarea_FD_77432 | JGI IMG/M metagenome (GOLD analysis project Ga0068629, IMG submission 77432) | Clean room microbial communities from NASA Spacecraft Assembly Facility at Jet Propulsion Laboratory, Pasadena, California, USA -... ...
CAGAGTACCTTGTTCGCCAGCGGAGTGCGTTTCTCGAGGGCGTGCCGTCGCCTGACTTCCCTGGCGGTGTTGGTGAATCGATGCACAAAGGACGAATCACGGCGGCCGATGCGGCGGCGGTATCAGACCGTGATGGCATGCGTGCTTTTGGGTTGGAGAGATGGGACAGTGAGAGGGAGGGATTGAGCCCAGGAGAAGCGGAGACCATGAGGCGAGCGAACGAGATTTTGGGTTTCGCGTGATTGCAACATCTACTTTGGATTTGACGAGCCTTTCCATGGGCATTCCACCGGACAGCGATATTTTGTGAAATCGTCCCCTTCAATATTAAACAATTATATCTATCTGCATCCGCGTCTACAATGAATCAAACGGTATACGTGAAGCGAAGACAGCCATTACGCACCCATTAGTCTTTAGGGTGAATCCTACTTGGGGCCGAACCAAGATGCCGATTTGGAGATGAAGTAGTCTTTACCCTTGACAAAGCCAACCATGAAACTGAACGGCACGAAACCACCAATCTGGCCCGTACCCGCGTTGTTGCCCACGGGCACAAAACACATGAGTTTATCGCTACGGTCATACGCCACCGTCTTGGCCGACTTTGTGATGGCAGCCTTGATGTTCCCCGCCACGACCGGGACCTGGTCCTGCACCTTCAGCATATAGCGCTGCTTGAGCTCGGTGACATCGCCCAGGGCAAACGCGCTGCCGTCTGACACGCCAGAGATGCGCAGATTCGTCTGGTCGATCTTGACCCAGCCGTCGCTGTCGAGCGTCGAGGCCGGCATGAAGGATGAGTTGGGGAGGTTGCCGGCGGCCGAGATGACGAGAGTAGCGTCCAGGTTACTGCCCGTGCTGAGGGCGACGGTGGATTTGCCGGATGCTTCGTCGTGCGTGGTCTCGGTGACTCTGGCCGATGGTACGATCTTCACGCCCAGCTTGCGCAGGCTCGACTCGGCCGACGAGCCGGCGGATTTCTTCAGACCTGGCAGGACGCGCTCGTGCGAGGATACCAGGGTCACACTCTTTTTCGGGTAGGCTTGGGCGATGTCGCCGGCCGTCTCGACACCCACGGGGCCGGCGCCGACGATGATGATGCTGTCGGCCTTTGCGATTCGTTGTTGCGCATCCTTGATCTTCTCGCGAATATCGGGTCCAGTGCCTTTGAAAGGGATGGCTTCCCTTCCGACAGTGCCGGGCGTTGTCGAGCCCGAGGCGACGACAACATAGTCGTAAGAGATTGGCTCCTGGTTCTCGAGGGATAGACTCTTCGCCGCGGTATCGAGTGAGGTCACTTTGCCCTGAACGAATGTGAATCTGGACGCCGGATATTGTTTGAAAATTCCTTTCACTGGGACCAGGACTTTTCCGAGGTCGGCGTCGGATGGTCTGGCGAGGACTCGAGGCGCGGCGACGTTGAAGTACATGACATCTGAAGGATCGATCACTGTGACCTTTGCCTGTGGGATGTTCTTCAGGATGTTGTGGGCGACACCAGCGCCTGCGTACGACGCGCCCACGATCACGACGTGGGTTTGATCCGACATATCTTCAAGGCGCGAGAACCGGAATGTAGAGTTGAGTAACGAAAGGTGTAACAGCGGGTTTTGGCACGGCCTAGACTGTTCGGAGTGGTGTTTTGAAAGCGTGTGTTGAATGTGCCACTGTGACGGGGGCGAAGGCTTTGGTATTTATATCAAGGGTTTGATATACACGACGATACTGTAATACTTTTCTTTGGGAGGCGTCAACGAGAGATGGGAAACACGCCGAAAATAGTCTAAACGACTTTGAGTGCAGTCCGAGAGATGCAAAAGGGTGCTGAGCATCCGTGATTGGGTGTGTCGAGTTCCGTGATAGTCCATGTTGACCCGGACCGGATTTCTCGCAAACCTTCGGAGAATACATTGGGGGGCCGCTTTGGTACAATCTACATACAGACCCTGCAGCGTCTCTCTCTGTTGACATTCGGAATCGACTGCGTTATAACGTGTGCATACAGCAGCTAGCCCTTTCGGTACACCACGAATATGGCTGATCGCTGATCGCAATTCGCAGGCAGATTTATTGTTGTGCATGTTCCTACCGAGCCAAAGCTCTTCGTTGTTGGCATGTTTCCCTCCTACGGAACCATGCGCAGAATCATGATGCCCAGAAGCTATCCTCGTACCATTTCACATAAAAGCAGAGGTTGACATGAGTCTAAACCTTCCGATTCTAGCAGAGATCCCTGGCGAACCCGACTGCTTTTTCTATTTCTGGCCAGGAGGTCAGAGGGTCGGCCATGCTTCCTTCCACCCCTGCTGTAGTGACTAGTACCCACAGTAAACTCCGCCCAATGCACATATATGACAAAGGTCGCTCGGCGTCTCGCGCAACCCAAAAACAGCAACCATGCATTTCAAACCAAGTCGTTCATGTATCACTGTCGTCCAGAAACAGCAACCATGCCTTTCAAACGAAGTCGTTCATGCATCACTGTCGTCGTCGTCCTCCCCTCTAGGGCGGTGGTCCCGGAGTGACATATCCACCCATTACGTCGACCCATTCCGGCGTACAACTGCCCTCCTTGTCCTCGACTTCTGCCACGTCCGTGTCACATCGGCATCTGCATCCCACTCCGTTCTCCTTGGGCTCGTCGAATTTGGCCCAGTACTCGTCTTCCTCGAGCCTCGCCTTGTCGTCAAGCGTCGTCTTCTCCAAAAGCGGTACGTGGTCCAGTTGTCGAGTGGGGGCGTTGGCAGGGCAGTGCTGGATGGTCGTGTGGCGGTATCCTATGTCTCGGAAGTAATGGACCTGCTCCCGCGAGAGCAGGAGGCCGGCAGCGAGCGAGTGAATGGGCGCGTCACCCCACTGGAACACTGTTAGCATTGCTTGCAGATTGTTCGAATCTGCCTCGACTCACGCGCTCCATCCAGAAACCTCCGCTCTTGTCCATCATGTTGAAAAAGTCCTCGTACTCCTTGCTCCTGAACCAGTCGAGGCGGGCAATCTCAAAGTTACTCCAGAAATGGCACATGTTGTATGATTCGCCCTCCATGGTCTCTGGATCAACATCTGGAAGCGTGCCCGCACCTGGCTCAGTTCTGAGAATGTCTTCTGGCAGAGGCTTCTTGTACTTGGGATCGTCCTTTGGCAGCTCCTCGGGCTTCTTCTCCGGATGCTCGAGGAACATTTCCCATAGACCCTGTGTGGTAACGTTGTAGACGCGCTTGTACGCAGAGGCGTAGCGGAAGATGTTGGGCACAGTCTCACGCAGTTCTTTGACGGCAATGGTGAAGCCGTAGACTTTGTTGTGGCGCTCCATGTGGACGAAAGGGTCACTGTTGGTCGTCATCAGCAAGGGCTCTCGGCATGCCGTGGGTTACGTGACATACTAGGTGATGTCGCAGAAGTATTTGATCTCTGGCTCGACTCGCCAGTACCAGTCGTACTTCTGGAGAAGCTCGTGCTTGTAGAAGAAGCTGCGCTATTGTCAGCATCGGCACAATAGACTCGGATATCTATCTATCCACCTACCCCGAGTAGAATCTGCACATGTGATGATAGCTCTCCATACCACCATACATAATGGCAGCGTCTCCCTGTTTGCGGATGCCCTCTTTGGCGACGTTGTGATTTGTCCACTCCGGGTACCCCCACATGCTCGCGTTGATGCGACCAAACTCGACTGGCGAACTCGTGTAGTTGAGGATGGTCTCCTTGAAGGTCGAGTTGAACTCGCCATCGTTGAGGAAGACGTAAGGGTAGTGAAACCAGCGATTGAAGTGACGCTCGACCGACTTGATCGACTCCAAGACACCATCCAGCTCTTTGTTCCTCGCAAGCACAACGAAGGCTGCGTTGGCGCGTGGCGCGTCGACCTCGGGTTCTTGACAGCCGGTCACAAAGACCTTGTCGTACTTTTCGTTTATCTTCCTGTCCGGGAAGTCAGCTTTATTATGTCTTTCTCTCCGACATACACCAAAACGCTCATACCTGATGGTAGGTGGTGCTCCGGCGGGCATCAGTATGCCCCCAGGTGAGTCTGGATGCCGTACAACGAGTACCAGTATTAATATTATGACAAGAATGGGAAACAGCAGAACAATGCCAAGCGGAATAGAGATGCGCGAGTTGCCCTTTAATCTTATGCGCCGGTTGAAAAAGCCCAGTTTCGGGGAGATCTTCTCGGCCGTCTTGGAGAGGTCATCGTACGTGGGTAATGCTGGATTGAACGGTATTCGCTTTTTCACGCCTTGAAGGAACTCCATGGCGGAGGACGAGGTATAGTCGGGAGATGGAGCGGAGGTCATCCGCGGTCAAGTAGTGAAGGTTTCAGCCTGCGCAGAGTGCTTAGGGCCCGTGTTCGGTAGTGTGCGTCTCGAGACTGGAGGCCCTCGTATGTTCTGATACTGAGGTATTCGAGCCTGGTGAAACGAGTGACGTGGACCGGGCAGATTGAGCTTTTCGGTTCGAGTTCGAAGCCAAGTGGTCAAGACGCAGCGAGGATGCGTGTAAAGGAGTGACAATGACAGAAGCGTGTGCCGTGTCGTGCGAGATGCGCAGGCCACAAGGTGCGTTTGTCTCTCTGCCTGGCAAATCAAGGTCGTGTGGGTTCACGCAAGAGGGAGCCAGCTAGAGGTGAGAAGAGACGGATGGATTTGGGGGAGTGTTGCAATTGCTGGCCGGCGGAAAGTCGCGATGGACGGCCTTGGCGGAGGTCAGAGGAGGAGGAGGTGCAGAAACAGGGGATCTCACTGATACATACTCTATGCTGCGACCATTGGAATAGGGTCTAGACATCAGTATCAAAAAACCCTAATAAAACATACGTCCACTCGGATCGCACACATTTGGATGACAAGTGGCTGTCTCAACCTGAGCACGACACTACTTGTCGCTATTATTCACCGAACGCCTCGAAATTTCCCGTCGCTTGCGTGTCATACCGCGTGTACCGCAACACGGGCTTGGCAGCAGGATTAATTACAGTACCTTGGAGTAGAGTACGAGTAGAATATCCTCGCAATCACATTTGGTCTTGCTCACTGCACCGCTTGCGTCTCGAAAATGTCCAAAGCGAAAAAGCTGGAGTACGAGGCAAACGAGCCGGCCTTTCTACGCAGACTGCGAGCGCAGAATGCCGGTTATGGTGAAGATGGACGTCACGAGCGGCAAATAGCGCGCCCAAAACGAGCAAAGCAAGACGACGAAGAAGATGCACCGGCCTATGTCGTCCATGACAGCAACGAGACGCTGTCCAAAGAAGACTACGAAGCCATGTTGAAGGACCAGGGCAAGCCCGTGGACGGAAAGACTGGCGGCGCAGCAAAGATCCAGGGCACGGAAGACGAAGATACGCTGGGTGTCAAGGGTGAGCTCACTGGCGATGAGCCGAAAGCCAGTGGAGCACTGCCGGATGGCAGAAAGGACGCTCCGATCAAGCAAGCCACCGTGGGGAGCAAGAAGCGCAAGGCGGCGAAGATCGTTGGTGACGACGTGAAAGATCCGTCAGACGACCTACCATTCAAAGACGATCCGACGCAGAAAAAGCCCAAGAAGAAGGCCAAGGCCAAGTCTATCAAACTCTCATTCGGAGACGACGAGTAGGAATAGAATTTCACATCGTGTGCCATTGTGGGTATCGGGTCATCATATGCTACGTCCTACAAAGGCGGCAGCTCCTCTCGACAGATCGGACACTGCAGCCTGTACTTCATCCACCCCTCCAAACACTGCGAGTGGAAAATGTGCCGACAGGGCGTTACCATGTATCCTCTCCGCGCAAGCAAACCACCTGCTCCGGCAATACCACCTTCTAGCGCCCCATCCGGTCCAGCGACTGACACCTCTAGGTCTTGCATGCAAATCGCACAGTCGAACATCTTCTTGCCCTTTTCAGACCTCTCGCCAGGTTTGGCACTGAGCGTTGGACCCTCTGGCGATGAAGCAGCTTGCGAGAATCCAATCGGCAGGTTGCCACCCTCTTCGTCTTCGCGCAGCAGTGGATGGTAGTCATAGGCCGGCGGCACCCATTTGCTCTTGACGAACCATCTGGCGCCGATGAGTTCCTGGCTCACAAGCATAACACACTGCAACCACACCCATCCGGCAAGAACAGCCAAGTCAATCATATCGACCTCTGCAAATACCACGTTCGATCTGTACCCATAAAAGTACGCAAAGGGCACCAGTCGAAGCAGAGACTGACCGACAACAAAGTCCCATCTGAGCGCGCGTCGGCAGTTGCGATTGGCGTTGCGCACTATTTGTGGTACCCAGAACGAAAGGTAAAAGAACGCAACAAGTGTAAAGTAAGCCCTACGGATCCCCGCGGGCCAGGACGTGGCATTGAGGGAAAGGAAGAGCGATCCGAGCAAGACGAGGTAAAAGCGCGTGTACAAAGCACCGAAGCTTGACGGTCGAGCTGTAGTCTCTGGAGTTGCATCTTCCGTAACGGCTTGACCTGTTTCGTCGGTCAGATCGTCCTGATCCGACGGGACTATGATTGGCATGGCTCCGGTATCCGCAGGCCGGCGAGCTGTGACTGGCAGAGGCAAAGCATCCGCACCGGCTGGCGTGATGATTGGCGCCTGTGTGGCAATGGCTGGTGTCGAGGTCTGCGCGTTGTCGACCTGAGCAGAAGCCGCAGTTCGTCTCTGGCGTTCAGCACGCTCTCTCTCCGGGGCGTGAACAGCCCATATGTCCATGAGAAAGCGCATGCCGAAGAAACTGACTGCGAGAAAGGCGAGGAAACACGTAGCCATTACCACAACCCATAGACTCGGAATGAACAAGCTGACCAGTGCCATGGACATTGTGGTGAAGCCATCCCCTAGTGCCAGCATCGCAATCGTGTAGAAGCTGATCCGACTCCTCGTCGATTGTGTGCTGGCTTCTTGCATCTGCTTCGTTAAAAGCCACAGCTGCGCTGCCAAAACTGCGGCGAAAGACAGCAAATGATGCCGAGCTTGGTCGTATTCTACCTCTACTTTCGGCCCAGTGAGGTGGTCGCCTTCCTGCGATACATAGTCCGGAGGACCCTTGGATTCGAAAGCGTAACCGCAGTCCGGCGAGAATGCCAACAGGGAAAACTGCATATCCTGAGCGGGCGGCAGGACTGCACCAGTGGGGAAACGCAGCTCTTGCTCCATCAGACTGAGAAGCCTGCTCTGAGCAGCAGGAGTGGCCGAAGAAGACAAGGACCTGGGATGCTGTTGTAAGTAGACTACAAGCTCACAATCAGGGACACTGAACGGGTTGTCCGGGTTGCCGTCTGCGTCGGACGTCCAGGGATTGGAATTGCGGAAAAGGCCGTCCTTCTGTCGGTTGATGGTCTTGGTAGTGGTCCGGTTGAGCAGTGCCTGGGCTTGTTCGAAATGGTTCTGGGAAAGGGCGAGGTGTGGCAGGGCAAAAATACCTGCAAACCTGCAACGAAATCAGCCAGTACACTTTACAGGACTTTCAACAACATGCAACTCACTTGCTGCTAGTGGTGGTCAACAACAGGGTGCCCGTCTCTATGAAATGGACACCCAGAGCTCTCATTTCCCATGACGAACCATCTCCATCATCAGATTGAACCTCGATGCTGGCACTCACGGATCGGGTCGACCTGATCTCCTGACCCTGTGTTCCGGTTCTTCTGCCCAGAGTCTCCTCGATATCAGCCTCCCCAATCCTGACCTTCAGTGACCCTCCCGTGCCAGTCAAGTTCCGTTCGAAGCCAGTGATTGGAATACGCCCAAATGGTCCCTCGGTCGTGTAACTGCTCAAGTTGAGTCGAGGGCTTAGCAGATCGGTAGAAACAGGACTGCGAGCCCATCTGCCATGTATCACGCCGGTAAGGTTTGTGTAAAGAGGGACATCTGCACTGTCCGTAGCTCCATCGACCTTGCGCGCATCCTCCTCCCCCAGTGTGTGTACAATCAGCTCCTTCGCACGTGCCTTTACTAGGTCGATCGCATCCCAGGCATATAGTGTGTCGTTGGTGAAGCCGCTGATGTTCAGCCATCTGTTGTTCGGTGGGTCAAAGTCGCCATAGCGTGAAGTGTTCAGAACATTCAATGAATGCTCCTCTTGTTGTAGTATCGCATCGAAGTGACTCCGTCTGAATTGCGTCGCAGGCGCCTGCTGAGTGTCCGAAGGAGATAAGACGATGAACAGAACAATTATGAGAGCAACGACAGCTCGTGGATCAGGCATCAACCTCTTGTGGCCCGCTCTGGTGAGGGTGAGCTGGTATACGCTCCTCCTACGTCCAACGATGCTCGAATGACGAGTTGACGATACTCGGAGGACGAGCCGCGGTCCACCGTCTCGGCTGGTTCCGCAATCGTCTTACCTAATCGGTCAAATTAGGAAATAGACGACCACGCGTTTTGGGAGCGAATGCATGCACGCAACGCGTTTTCCCATGACTGTCCCGATGAATGGCGTTCGTGCCTCGTCAGGATATTGACGTGTTGTGGCTCATAACATTGACCGTAGGTATCTTGATCCTTGCCTACTGCATGCTGGCAGGTGGAGGAAGGTTGAAGGGTCTGTTGCGATTCGCTGGGGTCGACATTCCACAGGCAGCAGCAACTTCTACACCACTTCGCGCTACCTTCCAAAGAACACGCCCATACACCTCTACCAAGATGCTGCAGCGTGCAGTCAACAGCTACGATGCTTCAGGCCCGAAGCACAAGACGCTTGCTGAGAAGATGCACCCTTCCGGCTCTCTCCCTCAACAAAGCCAACAAGACTCTCCCTCGACATCACGTCGTCCCCAGCCTGTCGGCTCCAACAACAATATCCTGCAACTGAAGAACTCCGCCGGTCTAAACACCACGATCCAGCGATCGCTCCACCGGCCTTATAATCCGCCATCTAACGTCGGCATCAAGAGGACTTCGAGTGGTTTGGCCAAAGCTTTGGGAGGCCTGACGTCCTTCGAAGAATCTAGGAAGCCCACTTCTCAGAGCAACCCCTTTGTCATTGACGAGAACTCGCCGATCAAAGCCAAAGCCCCCAAGGTCTCAGAATCTGTGTACTTCTGCGAAGATGACTTCGACAGCGATATAGACCTGGACGTGGAGGATCCCGCGACAAAACAGTCTGTCACGTACCCTACAATTCCGAAACCTTCTGCTCTACCCACACAGCCCTTCTACCCGACTCTTCCCAGGCAACAACGAGTTCGGGACATCTATGAAAAAGATGATAGCGGATATGGAGGTTCACCCGCCATTCTGGGCAATAGAACACACCAAAAGGCAAAGCCTGTTGAACCAGAGCCAGGGAGTAGCATGCCGCTCTCGTGGCCTTCATCGCCTCCGGAACACCACACCAGGACTATCCAAGACTTTGCGTACACAGGTTCTCCTCGACGATCCAATTCACCCAAAGTTGCACCCACTGTGAACCCCGCGAAGCCAGCTAATCCAGTCAAGAGACGCACGCTACCGTGGATGCAATCCGACCGTCAGGCTGCGCAAGCGGTCCAAAATGGCCCTCCTCTCCCTCAGCATTCGATCAAAGCAGAGACTCAGAACGTCGAGTACACGCCTCTGCCGAAAGACTCCAAGAAAGACTCGTATCCGTGGAACACAACGGCAAGCGCCATGAAGGAGCAGCAGAGGAATCTGAGAGAAATCAACAAAAAGAAGAGCAAGTTCAACCAGGCAACAGAGCAAGCACAGGAGATCGTGAGGAAGAAGAAAGCCGAGAATGCAGTGGCGCGCCCCTTTCTTAGCGATGAACAACAGCACATCCTAGACCTGGTGGTTGAGAACAAGCGCAGCGTTTTCTTCACAGGATCAGCTGGTACGGGTAAATCCGTCCTCCTCCGGGAGATTATTGCCACTTTGCGAAAGAGACACATTCGAGATCCAGACCGTGTCGCCGTCACGGCATCCACCGGACTTGCAGCTTGCAACATAGGCGGTGTGACTCTACACAGCTTTGCGGGTATAGGTCTAGGCAAGGAGGACGTGCCTGAACTGGTAAAGAAGATCCGACGCAATCAAAAGGCCAAACAACGATGGATGCGGACAAAGATCCTGATCATCGATGAAGTTTCCATGGTCGATGGCGAGCTGTTCGACAAACTGGAAAGCATTGCGAGGTCGGTACGCAGCAACGGAAGACCCTTTGGCGGCATTCAGCTAGTCATCACCGGTGATTTCTTCCAGCTTCCTCCTGTACCAGACTACAACAAGATTGCCAAGTTCGCTTTTGACGCTGGTTCCTGGAACACCAGCATTCAACACACCATCGGCCTACATCAAGTCTTCCGTCAGAAAGATCCGGTCTTTGCCGGCATGCTAAACGAGATGAGAGAAGGTCGATTGACCCAAAGCTCCATTGCCGCCTTCTACAAGCTCAGTCGTCCACTCGAGTCAAAGTGGGAACTGGTGGCTACCGAACTGTGAGTACACATACCTATGAAAACAGGGTGCCGGGTTTTGATGCTGACTTTCTTCAGGTTTCCTACTCGCAACGAAGTCGAAGCAGCAAACAAGTCGCGAATGGATTTGCTGGTCGGAGATACGATGACCTTTGACGCCAGAGACGGTGGCACGATCGTCGACAAGGCAATGCGCACCAAGCTTTTGTCAAACTGCATGGCGCCGGAGACCATCATATTGAAAAAGGGCGCCCAAGTGATGTTGATCAAGAACATCGACGAGACGCTGGTCAACGGCTCCATCGGCAAGATCATTGGCTTCATGTCCGAGCAGACGTTTGACAGATATTCCGCCAACGAGGATACCTTCAATGGAACTCAAGGTGGCACCGTTTCCGACATGCCAGACGATGAAGAAGACTCGGTTGCCGCAAAGAAGAGCAAGGCCGCCAATCGCATCATGGACAATCTGAAAGGTAGTACCACACAGTTGTACCCGCTGGTGCGATTCATTCTCGCAGACAGCTCTACCAGAGATCTTCTTTGTCAACGTGAGAACTGGAAAGTTGAATTGCCGAACGGAGAGGTGCAAGCGTCTCGATCTCAGATCCCTCTCATTCTGGCATGGGCCCTCAGTATTCACAAGGCACAGGGACAGACACTGGAGCGAGTCAAGGTGGATTTGGGCAAAGTGTTTGAGAAAGGTCAGGCGTACGTTGCCTTGTCGAGAGCGACCAACATGGCCGGCTTGCAAGTGCTGCGTTTTGATCCGAAGAAGGTCATGGCGCACGTAAAGGTGCGTGATTTCTACCAGCAGCTCAGTAGAGTTGAGACGCTGGAGAAGACAGATGCGGAGCCACCGAAGAAGAAGACTGGGTTCGCGGCTGTGGGATACGAACGAGATTTCCTGGGCGATGCCCGTTGAGTTGAAAGGATAGCGGAAGGATTGATGATGAGTCATGATCAATGTTCAGAGGATAGACACTAGGTACTAGAGGCTTGCAATGCGTACGTAGTCTGTTCGTATGAAGAGAGAGACGTTCGTCGTGTAGTCGGTACGCATATCCACCTCATCTGGTGACAACGCCTTGTACCCACTCGCACTTCTCTCCTCCGTCCTCGGCGTAGCTAACAATCCACACCTCGGGTCTATGCATCCTCAAGCACGAGAGAACCCAATCTCCAAGGGCACATAGATTCCTCAGCACCGCATTGCCACGCCACGCGGCCGCACAGACGAGACCACCGGCCACAGCGTCGAGCAAGAAATGATTCGCCGTCGCAACGATGGCGACCAGAATCATCGAAGGGTATAGCACACCAGAGCGACACAGAGCACGCGTCTCCAAGTCGGCACCCTGTATCAACAAGTAACAACAATAAATCGGTCTTGGGGATAGTGGATGGCTGCGCGTGATGGCACATTGGAACAAAGCAGAAGAAATGTGAGAATCGGAACAAATACCAATGCGCAGCAGTGTCTACTTGACCGCAGGATTATGAAAGGTCTAGCCCTCTCAGTACTGTCCGCGGAGCTTGGGTTTTCAACCAAGGACTGGCCAAGTAATTACGATTCACGATTGATGCAAGTGCGAATGATTTCAGGTTGATGTCCTGTGTGTGTCTCAATCCCTGCTGTTCAGGTGCCGGATGCTCCGCAGACGCTAGACGCTGAACGCTGTAAGGTAGACCCGACTCATCCATATACCTACCTACCTTGGATATCTAGTTTGTCTGTGATTTGCTGGGGCAAGGCAGAGCTAGTCACCAAGATGGGCACATCGAGGTCAGGCTTGGACGCTTGCGAGTGACCAGTGTGACGCCTGTCACGATTGCTCTCTTTGGACGAGCCGGGTGATGAGGGTGATGTGTGGCATGAGAGGAGGCAAAACTTTCGAAAGCCATGCCAATAAGCCAAGTGTTACATTGAACTAACTTACGGTAGCTACCTATGCAGAGGTGTTGAATGGGTATGAGGTCGATCCTTGAACGATCTTATGTCTTGGCACATAGCTATATCTCCAATTTGCCATTCTGCTTTTTTGGCTTCGGCCAGTGCTGAAACAATTGTACACCCAAATGCCAGGTATGATATCCGAACGACAGTATCCGCGAGGAACGACGATATGTGCTGATCATGGTGCCCGGTAGCCTCAACCCCGAGAATGGCTCACATCCATGTCGCCTTCCTAACTGCCCCCCCCCCC
>Ga0068629_1000395_pt1 | contig 12583 bp, 11 predicted proteins | sample InSIn3gowninarea_FD_77432 | JGI IMG/M metagenome (GOLD analysis project Ga0068629, IMG submission 77432) | Clean room microbial communities from NASA Spacecraft Assembly Facility at Jet Propulsion Laboratory, Pasadena, California, USA -... ...
AATTGGATCCACTTCCAGCCAGGATTTTTATACTGGTATTGTTCTGCAGCATCTTTCAGATTTTTCATCTTTTGTTTGTTAATGCTTTCTTCGGGGTTACCAAATCTGGTGCTTCTTCTTGTCTTTACTTCAATAAAATGAAGGGTGTCACCTTTCTCTGCAATCAAGTCAACTTCAAGATGGCGGTGGCGCCAATTTGCTTCTCTGATTTTATAACCTTTTGCAGTTAACCATTCTTCAGCAAGTTTCTCTCCTGTCGTTCCGGTTTCATTGTGTTCTGCCATAATTAAATTATTTTCGGCCTCTTCAAAATAGCTAAAACAATTGAGACAAAAAATATTTCGTTTACAGGGACAGGTACAACATTACGCATGGGGAGGATATGAATTTATTCCAGCTTTATTAGGGTTCGATAACACCCAAAATATTCCGTGTGCAGAATATTGGATGGGCGCCCATCCAAGTGCATCAGGTAAGTTGGAAACTGAGGAAGGTTTACAATCCTGGTACGAGTTGATAAAGCAGGAACCGACAGAACATTTGGGTGAAGCTGTGTATGATCGCTTTGGAAGTTTGCCTTATCTGTTCAAGGTGTTGGATGTAAGAGAAATGTTGTCGATTCAGGTTCATCCAACAAAAGAAGAAGCGGTGAAAGGCTTTGCACAAGAGGAAGCAGCAGGTGTACCAATTGATGCAAAAAATCGGAATTATAAAGATGATAACCATAAGCCTGAAGTAATGATTGCACTTGGGGAGTTTTGGTTATTGCATGGCTTTAAACAAAAGCATGAACTGGTAAAAGTGTTAGAATCTGTTCCTGAATTTAACCAGTTTGTAAACCTGTTTAACGAGCAGGGATATTTTGGTTTATACAAGCAGGTGATGGAAATGCCACAAGCTGAAGCAGATTCATTATTGCTGCCCTTGGTTGAACGTGAAATTTCGAATTGCATTTCGAAAGAGCAGCCGGGTTACTGGATCAATAAATTGTACAATGGTCAGGTGCCAGCGAAAGATTTGGACAGGGGAATTTTTTCCATCTACTTCTTCAACATTGTTAAGCTTGAAGCAGGACAAGGCATTTTCCAGGGAGCTGGGGTTCCACATGCTTACCTGGAAGGACAGAATATTGAATTGATGGCGAATAGTGATAACGTGCTTCGGGGTGGTTTAACGCCAAAACATATTGATGTACCGGAGTTATTAAAGCACATTGTTTTCGAAGGCATTACACCAGAAGTACTAGCAGGTGCTGAAGTTGAAATTGGTGAAACTGAATACCCTTTACCTGTTGAAGATTTTGGCATCAGCACCTTGCAATTACAAACGGGAAGAGAATATATTCATAAGAGTGAGTCAGCTGAAATATTTATTGTGATGCAGGGTGAAGTACATTGTCCGCACCTTGTTTGCAAAAAAGGAGAGGCCTTTGTTGTTTTGGCCGATACTGATTATACTTTAAGGGGAGTAGAGGATGCTATACTCTATAAAGCTTTTGTTCCGATTAACAAGATTAGCAAAACCAGTTAATTATAAAAAATTGAATTGTTTTGCATTGGCAGTCACCTTATTTTAGGCTATTTTTGCCGCTCAAAGATTTGAAAAAATATGAATAAACAAAATAATAACCAGGTTGTTTTTGCCGCAACATTAATTTTCTTTGCTGCCTTAACCCGTTTATTTCCGCACTATCCAAACTTTACAGCAATAGGTGCAATGGCTATTTTTGGTGGCTCTACCATTAAAGATAAAAAGCTGGCATTTCTTCTTCCTGTAGCAGCTTTGTTCCTTTCCGATGTATGCCTTCAGTTGTTTACCAATGTGAAAGGATTTTATGGTAATGGTCAGATGTTCATTTATGCTTCGTTCTTATTGATCACCTGGTTATCAACTTACATCAGGAAGAAAAGTGTAATGAACATTGCATTTGCCGGTATCTGGAGTGGTGTATTGTTTTTCCTTATTTCAAATTTCGGAGAGTGGTTATTAGGTAATTTATACCCGCACACACTTGCTGGTTTAGCAGAAGGTTACATCGCTGCAATCCCTTTTTACAATGGTGAATTCTTTGGTAGCTTTTTCCTGAACACCATTATGGGTAACCTGTTCTTTTCAGCCATCTTGTTTGGTGCTTACGCATTAGCTGAAAGAAGACTAACAGCGCCAAAAGCAATAGCTTAATTATATCAAATTATAAATAAAAAGTCCTGCCGTTCGGTGGGACTTTTTTTGTTACCAGCATTGGTTTACAGATCAGCTTTTGTTGCGTCGCATTACGTTCATCTGTTAGTTAATAATTTGTCTTTTTTTATCTGGGGTGTGCTAATTGTAGATCCTTCATGTTGAGTTTATCGGCATCTTCAGGTTCTTGTTGTTTAAATCATTAAAACTTTACGTTCGACTCCAAAACTGTCGAAGAACTTCGTCTGCAATTTTTCTTTAAATGTTTAAATTCGTTGAGGTCAAGAATACAAAGGATTTGAAAGAACCTTTTTAAAGTTATTCATGATTAAACGTTCGATACTTTGGTCGTGAAGGTTTTGTTTTTTTAAGCTATAAACGTATCATTCTTCGAGTGAGAAAAATTATCAAAGAATTTACTGTTTTATAAAGTTTCTTTTGAACAACAAATAATTATAAAGTCCATTACCCCAAAGGGGTTAAAAGTTTATAGAATACACAAAGTGAATAATACTGACCTCAAAGAGGTTAAACGTAAAAAACAACGTTGATCTATTTTTTTAATTCAAGTTGACTGAACCAATAATGATCAAGAAGTATTTTGTTTGTTACAACAACATCAACACGATGTTCAAATAAAGGACAACTGACAACCAAAGTATGATATTCTCCATTTTCGCCACAGATATCAACACCCAGTTCTTCCAGTTCATTTACGAGGGTAGGTGTTATTGTTTTCCCAAGGAATATTTCTCCCATGATTTCATTGCAGCTTACAATAATAGTTTCTATTCCTGCATCAAGCATTTCATTTACAAGTTGTTTGCGATCTTGTTTCCATAGTGGAAGTAGGGCTGTAAGTCCGGTTTTGCTACAAACTTTTTCTTCCCAATCCCGGTGATCTTGTAAATCTATATCTCCAAAAACTGCATATTCTACATTGTACGCTTGCTTTAATTGTTGTAATGCCGTTGTGAATTTTACTTCATACTCTGCCCAGCTACTTGAAAGTAACTCAATAGGTAATCCTGCTGCTTCTGCCTGGGCTTTCAAAATTTCTGCAGGTATTCCATGGCTTCGTGATATTTTGCCTTTTTCATTTAATACGTTCAATAATAAAGCAGGAGAATAACCTTGGTTAATTGCTTGCATTAAAGCAAAGCAACTGTCTTTACCACCACTCCAGCTACAAACAGTATTCTTCATGTAAGATTATTTTAGGCCCCGAGGCGATAAGACGAAAAGAAGCGCAAAGATTAATGATAGGGCTGTTAACCTGCTAAGCCACTTTCGTAGCCGACATCAACTAATAAATTGCCACCATCAGCAGCGGAAGTTGCTAATTCATCACAACGATTATTGAAAGGGTTATCAGCGTGACCTTTTACCCATTTAAAAGTAATTCTGAAGTCTTTTGACAAGTTGTAAAAACGTGTCCAGAGGTCTTTGTTTTTCTTTCCACCTGCAAAGCCTGTTCTGATCCATTTGTCAAGCCACTTTTCCTGTACTGCTTTTACAATGTATTGACTATCGGTATAAATAGTTAAAGGAATATTTTGCTTGGTTAAAGCTTCAAGGGCAGATATTACTCCAAGAAGTTCCATGCGATTATTGGTTGTTTTGCGATAACCGGCAGACAGCTCTTTCCTTTTATTGCCCCACATTAATACGGCTCCATAACCGCCGGGACCAGGGTTGCCGCGACTAGATCCATCCGTATAAATGATTAATTGATTTCCGTTCTCCGACATGTTACAGGTAATATTCTCCTTTTAAATATAAAATTGCGCTACCAGCCATTGTTACCCGGTCACCTTTGTCTTCACAATATAATTCTCCTTCTCTTGCAGATACTTGTTTAGCCCTAAGTGTAGTTTTATTTAATTCTTTAGCCCAGTAAGGAATGAGGTTACAATGTGCAGAACCTGTAACCGGGTCTTCGCCAATAACACTGTTTGGTACAAAAAACCTTGATACAAAATCTACTTCTTTTGATGCAGCAGTTACAATAATACCAATTGCATCAAGCTTGTTCCAATAAGTAAAGTCAGGAGTTATTTGTTTGATCTGTGATTCATCGTCGTACACCAAAAAGTAGTCTCTTGACTTCAACACTTTAGTGGGAGGAATATTTATACCCTTTAAAAGATTTTCAGGTGCTTCACAAGCAACAGGCATTCTACTAGGAAAGTTTAATTCAATTAGATCACCTTTTTTAGTTACTTCTAATATGCCGCTCTTGCTCCTGAATTTTATAACATCATCAGGGTAATTAAGATGATTGAACAATACAAAAGCAGTAGCCAATGTTGCATGACCACAAAGATCAATTTCAAATTCCGGAGTAAACCAGCGAAGATGATAACCTTCCTCTTCCTTTACAAAAAATGCAGTTTCGCTTAAATTGTTTTCAGCTGCTAATTGTTGCATTACACCATCCGGTAACCATTCTTCTAACGGACAAACAGCAGCAGGATTACCACCAAAAAGATTAGTCGTAAACGCATCTACATGATATATTGGATAAGTCATTTTATAGTTTTAAATCAAAAAGAAAAAAGTGAAAAGGCAAAATTGAAAATTGTATGAGTAATTAACGGAAAAATAAATAACCGGATTAACGGATAAACCAATTAACCTTCTACACCTGTAATACTCCGACTTTAAACTCTTCCATTTTAGGCTGGTTATTCGCTGCTGAAATTCCTTCTGAAATAACTTTGCGTGTATCTAAGGGATCAATGATCCCATCAACCCAAAGTCTGGCTGCTGCATAGTAAGCAGTCGTTTGTTTTTCGTAACGACCTTTGATCTCATCAAGCAAAGCTTTTTCATTTTCAGGAGTCACTTCCTGGCCTTTGGCTTTCATTCCACCTACCTGTATTTGTAACATTGTTTTTGCAGCCTGTTCACCACCCATAACCGCAATTTTAGCTGAAGGCCATGCATAAATAAATCTAGGATCATAAGCTTTACCGCACATAGCATAATTACCGGCGCCATAGCTATTGCCTATAACAATTGAAATTTTAGGGACCACTGAATTTGCTACAGCATTTACAAGCTTTGCTCCATCTTTTATAATGCCTGAGTGTTCGCTTCTGCTGCCAACCATAAAGCCTGTTACATCATGCAAAAACACAAGCGGGATTTTCTTTTGGTTGCAGTTCATAATGAACCTGGCAGCTTTATCAGCGCTGTCATTATAAATAACACCACCCATTTGCATTTCACCTTTTTTGTTCTTTAGTACAAGCCTTTGGTTTGCAACAATGCCTACTGCCCATCCATCTATTCTTGCGTAACCACAAAGCATTGTTTTGCCATAATCTTCCTTAAATTGTTCAAATTCGCTGTTATCAACAATTCGTTCAATTATTTCAACCATGTTATACGGCTTCAAATTTCCCGCAGGAAATGAACCATATATTTCTTTTGGATCTTTTGTAGGTAATGCAGGTGTTGTGCGGTTAAATCCTGCATGGTGAGGATCACCAATTTTGCTGATGATCTTTTTTACCTGGTCAAGGCATTCCTGTTCAGTAGCAAATTTATAATCAGCAATACCACTGATCTCGTTATGCGTTGCTGCTCCACCTAATGTTTCTGCATCAATATCTTCACCTACAGCAGCTTTCACCAGGTAAGGTCCTGCAAGAAAGATACTACCGTTGCCTTCTACCATTAACGTTTCATCACTCATAATTGGCAGGTAAGCACCACCGGCAACACAAGCTCCCATAACTGCTGCAATTTGGGTAATACCCATTGCGCTCATCTTTGCATTGTTCCTGAATATTCTGCCAAAATGTTCCTTATCAGGAAAGATCTCGTCCTGCATAGGTAGAAAAACACCTGCACTATCAACCAGGTAAATAACAGGAAGATTATTTTCCATTGCAATTTCCTGCATTCGTAGATTCTTTTTGCCTGTGATGGGGAACCAGGCACCTGCTTTAACCGTTTGATCGTTTGCAACAATTACACATTGGCGGCCACTTACATAACCTAATCCTGCAACGGTTCCACCGGCAGGACAACCACCTTGTTCCTGGTACATTTCAAAACCTGCAAATGCACCTATTTCAACAAAAGGTTTATCACTATCAATTAAATAATCAATGCGTTCCCGTGCAGTCAGTTTGTTCTTTTCATGTTGTTTATCGTTTGCTTTTTTACCACCGCCTAATTTTATTTTTTCAAGCTGCTGTTTAACACTGCTAACCGCCAGCTTCATTGCGTCTTCGTTCTTATTAAATTCCAGGTTCATAGTTCAATCGTTAGCGACAAAGATAAGGGGAGGAGATTAGTGAATGTTGCCGTGCACAGTAAATATTGAACTACTGATACAACTATAACTATTGGAGGAATTTGAGAGAGAGATAAGGTAGCTAACCCGCTATCAGCTTTCTATTTTCAAACCACCTCATTCTGTAAGCATTCATAGCGGTTTTGCCCAGTTTTTCAATCAACTTATAATTTACTACAGCTCCTACAGGTGCACCAATAATTGGAATTAACTGGGCCATTTTTGCTAAATCAATGTAGTCCCTGTATTCCTGTTGAAATGTTTTCCAATCAAATTGATGAATATCTGGGGGTAAATGTTCTGTTATGTTTTGCCAATTTTCAAGGTTCTGGTAAACCTGCTTTCTTTTGGATTTACTTGAGAAAGCCATTTGAAATATATACAGAATGTAAAGTCTTTCTTTATAATCAGAAATATCAAAGCCATAGACGGAAGCTATTTCAAATAACAGTTTTATTTTAAGCCCCATTAATAAAGGGAAATCAGCAAGTCCCATCAAGATTCCACCAGCACCTGTTATTCCGCCTTCAGCGGCTGCAGTTTTTTTATACCAATTGATTTTTTCAAATACTACTGCTTCTTTTTTCTCAAGGTCTCCTTCAACAGAATTTTTAGAGGTTGTTTTTTCAGATCCAAACAAAACTGCCCTGAACATTTGTTTTATAGTAGATGTAATAGCATTATGTACCTTTTCGGGAATAACATTATTTATTTTATCCTGTACCTTTTTAGTGATCCTGTTAACCATGGACGGCTTTTTAAGCATCTGCTTTTGCCACTCTCTTAGTTCATGCTGAATAGTAATTTCATAACGACTCATTCCTAAATTTTTACTTTTCAGAAGTTAATTGTTTCAATTGTTCAAAGCTAAGATCTAATAATTCATATCGTTCAGAAGCTTTAGGTAATGAGTAGTGCCACCACTCTGTTTCTAATGCAACAAACCCATTTTTTACCATTACATTTCTTAATAGAGATCGGTTTTCCAAAACCTGTTTTGGCAAACTCATGTAGTTGTGGTGGGCTTTCTCAGTAAAATCATCAAAAGGGGTAGGCATTTCTAATTCTTCGTTTGATGATTTTTTAACAATTGTCACATCAACCGCAGCTCCTCTATTGTGACCGCTACCTTTCAAAGGATTTGCAGCATACCTTTCATCGTGTACCAAATTCCACATTTTTTTGGTAACAGAATAGGGTCGATAAGCATCAAAAACCTTAATTCCTAACCCTAAAAGTGCTAAGTCATCGTTAACGTTTTTTAGGGCAATAGCAGCAGAATAGCGCAGGAAAGCAGTGGTATCAGTGTAAAGAACGGTGCCGGTAAAATTATTTTTTTCTGCATATTTTAATTGTACAACTGCTTGTGTTATAATTTTTTGTACTAGAACCATCCACTTGGTACTATCACCTTTAATACTTAATTTGTACGTTCTGACGTTATTAATTACAGGCGGTTGTTTTGGCTTGTAAAAGGGGTTAGAATATGATAAAAAGGCAAAATGTGAAAAAGTTATAACAACTAAAAAGGTGGGGAAAAGAAAGTTTACCCTACTTTCGTGCCGCATTTGTGACAGAGGAAATTTATTTTTCAAACTATTAAATCTGGCAAAAATGAAGAAATTCATAGTTTTGTTTTTACTGATCCCGGTTTTTGGAATGGCGCAGCAAGGTACTAAGGAAACGGGTAAGCAACTAAAAGGGAAGGCTACAATTTACGCTAATCGTTTCCAGGGATTACGTACAGCTACAGGCGAAATTTTTAAGCATAGCAATCTTACAGCAGCTAGCAACAACTTCAAAATAAATACTTGGGTAAAGGTTACTAACCTTAGCAACATGAAAACTGTTATTGTTCGTATCAACGACAGAATGCACCCAAGAATGGCTAAAATGGGCCGTGTTGTAGATCTTACACAAGCAGCGGCAAAACTTCTTGGTGGTTTCGATGGAATGACCAACGTTAAAGTAGAAGCTTTGGCCAATACAACTTCACTCGATTAATTTTTCCAGGTTTAGAACAACATGTTATGGTAAAATCAAGGAAAGGAATAATTTGTTCAATTTTATTCCTGTTTACTTTTTTTATTGTAACTGAAATTCATGCTCAAAAAACCACTAAAAAACCTGGAAAGCCGGTAAAGAATATCAATAAGGAAAAACAGAAGAGAACCACAACCGGCACTGATACTATTATTAATCCTATTAAAGATTCTGACGGTGACGGTATTGAAGATTCCCTTGACAAATGTCCTGATGAAAAGGGTGTAATTCAGTATGACGGTTGTCCTATGCCTGATTCTGATAATGATGGCTTAACCGATGATTTAGATCAATGTCCAACTGAAGTTGGTTTAATCAAATACAAAGGGTGTTCAGTTCCTGACACTGATGGCGATAGAATTAATGATGAGGATGATAAATGTCCGGAGATTGCTGGTGTAGCAAGAAATAATGGTTGCCCACCTGTTGATACCGATAAAGATGGTATTGATGATGATTTTGATAAATGTAAGAATGTTGCAGGAACCATAAATAATGATGGTTGTCCTGAAAAAGGAAATGTTGAACAGAATCTCCACAAAGAGAAACGAAAAAAAAAATAAAGCCTGGCCTGGTAAAAGATTAAGATATCGAAGACCCAGTTCAATTAACTGGCAAATACTTACCTAAAAGAGTCCCTCACCACTATTTGTATTTAGAAACATATGCTTCCATTTCGTAGGCATTTCCAATTGCAGAAGCATCTATATCATTATTAAAATAAATAAATGCTTCTTTGGTTGATTTGTTATTTTCTATTTCATCTGCTATTTTCTCTAATGTTTCCTGATCGTACTTAGACTGGTAAAGTCGCGGTACTCCATGGAACCTGAAATACACTGTTTTTGTATTTTGAATGATGTCATCCGGAAGATCAGGATGACTCATGCTGCAAAAAGTGATATTGTGTTTTGATAAGGTATTGTAAACCTCCTGGTTCCACCAGCTTTCGTTTCTAAACTCCAGAATATTGGTAAAATCCGGGTCAAGGTTTTCAATGATCTGCTGTAATTTTTCTTCCCTGTACTTCATGCGGGGTGGTAGCTGGAATAAGACACAGCCCAATTTTTCTTTCAGTCCTTCTTTAATGATCCCATAGAACTCATCAACTAATTGTTTGGTTTCAATAAACTGTTTGTAGTGCGTTATAATTCTTGGTGCTTTTACAGAGAAACTAAAATCCTCAGGGCTTTTCTTGTACCAGTTTTCTACAAAAGAAAGTTCAGGAAAACGGTAAAAAGTTACATTTAATTCAAGTGTTTTGAATTTGTTGTTATAGAAGTCGAACCATTTGCTTTTGGCTAGCTTTTCAGGATAAAAGGATCCTCTCCAGTGATTGTAATGAAAGCCTGAGCAACCTATCCACCATTTTGCCATAAAACATTTTATTGAGTTGCAATTGCAATTCTAAAACCATAGAATTAATCCCCACTAAGTAAAGCTTTCTTCAATTGGTAAAAATTAAAAAGGCTATCAACATTTGATAGCCTTTTTACATCGAATATTTAAAAATTTAATTACTGCTCACCATCTTTCTTTGGCATTACAGCTTTTGGTGCCTCAGTGTTATTTTCTTCTTTCTTCTTCTTTTTCTTGAAAAGACCAAATATTCCTCCGCCCCCTTCCTCTTTTGTATCAGGCTTTACTTCCGGTTGTGTAGGTTTTGTTCCCGGCGGTAATTTTGGAATTTCATCAGTCGGTACTCCAGGTTTTGCTTTCTCAGTTGGTACTTCGCTTTCAGCACCAATTTCTTCAGGAGCAACATCAGGAATAATGTAATCTTCCGAAGAACCGTTGCCTACATCTTCACCTTCAGCAGGAGCAGAGTTATGAGCATTGATAGTATTCATATAATCGAAGATCACATCATTACTCATTATTTCTGGTTTAGAGAATTTTGCATTCCTATCAAGTCCTAAAGTTTTATCCTGTAAAGCTTTGCTATAGAAATAGCCCCAGATCGGTAATGCTGCTGATCCACCTTCACCTACATCTCCATTAAAACGAATAAACCTGTCATCGCACCCAACCCATGTACCGGCAAGTAATTGTGGTGTGTAACCTATAAACCATGCATCACTGTTATCGTTTGTCGTTCCTGTTTTTCCAGCAATCTCATTCGATAATCCATAACTACCCATCCTTTGACCAGTACCATTTTTAATTACCCCCTGCATCATTAACGCAACTGAATAAGCAGTTACCTCATTGATAACTTCTTTCCTTTGTGCAGGAAGGAAATTTTCAAGCACGTTACCGTTCTTGTCTTCAATCCTGGCAATCATTAAAGGCTTTGCATTAAAGCCACGACCTGGAAACATGCTGTAACCCTGCATCATTTCGTAAAGACTTAATTCAACAGCGCCAAGGGCAATAGAAGGGAAGGGGTCAATTTTAGTTTGAAAATTACATTTCTTTAAAAAGTCAGCAAACCTTTTAGCGGCATCGTTTCCTGTGTTTCCAAGTTGTTTCAAAATATAAGCAGAAGCACAGTTTCTTGACCAGGCCAATGCATTTGCCATGGGCACAGAGCGACCAGTACAAGTCGCTCCAGTGTTTGGAACAAGTCCTAGATCACCAAAGTTTTGTTGAACGTCGTTAACAATAGTATTTGGGGTGAAACCAGCTTCTTCAATTGCCAGACTATACAATAAAGGTTTAATTGTACTACCAACCTGGCGCTTAGTATTCAAGTTTACGTGATCGAATTTGAATGTTTTAAAATCTATTCCGCCCACCCAGGCTTTAATTTCTCCACTAATCGGATCCATTGCCATAAAACCAGCTTGTAACATCTGCCTGTGGTATTTTATGGAATCATAAGGAGTCATGGTTGTATCCTTCTCCCTACGGGTATTCCAGGCGAAAATTCTCATTGGTACTTTTCTGTAGAAAGACTTTTTAATCTCATCATCTTCAACCCCGTCTCTCTTCATGTTTTTCCAGCGGTCACTGTTTTTAACAGCAGCCTGTAAAATGTCTTCGCGGCCTTTCCAAACGGTACCTTTTTTAATATTGCTTTGCGAGTTTAGGATCTTTTGCATGTAGCTGATGTGCTTGCTTACAGCTTCCTCTGCATACAATTGCATTCTTGGGTTGATGGTTGTATAAATCTTTAATCCATCACGATAAAGGTCATAATTATCACCATTAGCTTTCTGGTGCTCTTTACACCATTTTTTCATCTCCTGGCCAAGCACCATTCTAAAGTAAGGGGCAAGACCAGCAGTCTCGTCCATCTTCTTATAATTAAGCGCAATTGGTTTTGTTTTTAATCTTTTTGCTTCAGGGTCAGACAAGAATTGGTTCCGCACCATTTGATCGAGCACAGTATTTCTTCTGTCCAAAGCCATTTTAGGATTAACCCTTGGATTGTATAAAGTAGAACCTTTCAACATTCCAATCAGAACTGCGGCTTCTTCAATATTAATTACATCGGGTTCTTTTTGAAAAAATGTTTTTGAAGCGTTGCGGATGCCATAAACGTTATCGCCAAAAGGAACAGTATTCAGGTACAAGGCAAGAATCTCATCTTTGGTAAAATTCCTTTCAAGCTTAATGGCAATGATCCATTCTTTAACCTTTTGCATGGCTCTTGTAACCGGGTTCCTTGCCCTGTTACCATTAAAAAGATTAAAGGCTAACTGTTGTGATATTGTACTTGCACCGCCTTCTTTACCAAAATTTACAATGGCTCTTGCCAGTGCCCGTCCATCAATACCACTATGATTGTAAAAACGTTCATCTTCAGTGGCAACTAGGGCGCTTACAATATGTTTGCTTATGTCTTTAAAATCTACATTCGTCCTGTCTTCAAGGTAATATTTACCCATAACGGTTCCATCATCAGCAATTACTTCACTGGCTAAACTGGCGCTGGGGTTTTCCAGATCTTGGATTGAAGGCATTTTTCCAAAAACGCCCCAATTTGCCAATAGCAGTAATAGTATAAATGAACCGAAGCCAATTAATACAATGCGCCAAAATATCTTCACAGGCCGGCTTGTGCCTTTTTTAGTTGACCTCATAATAAAATACTTAATAAAAGAA
>Ga0068629_1000396_pt1 | contig 12576 bp, 16 predicted proteins | sample InSIn3gowninarea_FD_77432 | JGI IMG/M metagenome (GOLD analysis project Ga0068629, IMG submission 77432) | Clean room microbial communities from NASA Spacecraft Assembly Facility at Jet Propulsion Laboratory, Pasadena, California, USA -... ...
ATCAGCATCGATGATCTGAGCAATCACCGGGCTCATAAAAAACAGGGAAGCATGATCGCTGTCGATCGGCGAGGTTAGAAAAAAGACATGGCACTAATGTTATATTCAACTTACGTGTTGATTGTGATGTTCTTGGCAGTCGCATTGTACTTGCGGCCCAACAAACAGTTCAATAAGGTCGCCTCAAAAGCTTTCAGTGCTGATATACTCTCGGCAAAGCGCCAATTAATAGGTATGCTTGGCTGGTCTGAGCCCTCAAATCGCACATTTTGGGCTAGTGTTTTGGCTTCCGTGGGCAAGTCCGGCATGAGGTGGTTTTCGAGGATCCCGCTCGTGAATACCTCTTGAGCCTGTCGCGGCACTGAATACGTGTTCATGGACCCCATGGCTGTGAATTGTTTCAAACAAGGCACTGATAGTAGTGGTAGGTGGTGGTCAAGTAAACAATGTTTCCTCAATGCTATAGCATAGACGTTGAGGTGTTCAGGCTTAGTTTCAATTTCTGGACACTAGATCAATTGGTAGACACTGGAGGTCTGGACAATGCTAAAAGTTGTGTTGGTTTCCTGACACGGAGAGAGTCTGTTCAAACGTCGTAAGCACAATTCAAGATATGGGACAGCACTGTACTCGTACTCCCGTGCTTTCACTGTAGCATGACGCTAGTCGCATCTAGATGAGACTGAGGTGCATGGTCCGAACGGGAAGGAGACCCTGAATACATGTAATAACTGCAGTACAATACAGTACGCGTAATAACGACGTCGTTCCCCTCCATGCCAGTGGTCATAAATTGGTCCACTCTAGGGCATTAGCCAAATACACAATTGAATGCAGAGTTTACTCATGTGTCCGATGCCGAACCCCGTGATTTCTGGTAATATGTGAACGACCGCACTTTCTTGAGACCTTGGTGGGGGGTTCTTCCGAGATTTCCGGTGGATTATGCAAAATCGGCAAATGGAATTGGATTTTTCCGGTAAAGGGAGTTTGTGAACTACTCCAAACTCTCTAGGAAATTTTGCTGCAGTACATACTGTAGTAGGTACATGTACCTAGGAACACCGAGCTAAAGCCACGATCTGTATGACATTGCGTTCCAGGTGGCTAAATCATACGATAGAATTCTGTGAGCAACGTAGCTTCTGGCTTTTTAATCTCTCCCGTCTCACGACGCATGGGACAAGAATTTCTTCGGTACTGGTACATGAACAGCGCGAATGAACTCTCCGAAGCCCTTGCCCAAAGAGTCCAACAGCTTTGAGCTGCTGACACCGCGACCCAATGGTCCGTAAACCACGAAATGAACCGCGTAGATATGTGGCATCTCCACTCTCTCAATGAAGTACCAGTCTCTCCAGTCACTTCCCATGAGTTCCTGCAGTCTGCTTTTGGTCATGAAGGATCGTAACCAATCCCATTCTTCCGCGGTGTGCACGAAGACGCCTAGGTTGACGTTGGCACCTTTATCACCCGATCGTGCCAGAGCGATATCCCCGAGTGGACGCATTTCTGTTGGTCCAAATTTGTCCAAGGAGACTGGATTTTCAGTTTCATAATTCGAACGCGGTGCAAGTGCCTCCGTCTTCTTAGGAGGACCCACTGCTATACGTCTGCGATCTTTCTCCTTGTCCAGAATAGTCACTGCTTCGTCCAGCTCTGACTGTTCGACCTTTGCGGGATAGTAACCCAAGAAGGGCTTCGGAGCCACTGTTCTCATGTCTAAACTGCAATGCGCTCCTAGTTCTGGTCAGCTAACACAAAAGTGCACATAACCTGTACACTAACCTGCAAAATGAGCCATGCCGCTGTACATCCATGCTTGAACTACTTTTCCAAGAGTCGCGGCAGTTTTAGCCTGAGCAAAAACACGCAGGTACGATGTAGATTGCAATTGGTTGCCAGGGTTCTCCTTCCCAACACCCACGCGTTGGAAGTCCAAAATGTCGACATCTTTAGTCAATCCCCATTCATCAAGTTTGCGCCTGATTTGAGCTTCTTGTAGATCGTACTTCTTTTGGATGGCATAGCCATTGCCGTTCAGTAGTATCTCGCATTGATACCCTGCTCGGTAGAAAACAGCCAATTTTGTGGTTGGAGGAGGAGGATAACCCTTGATGCCGGAAACATGCACTCTGTTTTCTGATTCGTCGACAACTTTTACCTCTGTGAGATCAGCCTTCACATCGCTGTTCAGGTATATGTTACCCTGCAATTCGTACAGCAATTGGCATTTGACTGTGTCAGCGGTGACAAAGCCGTTTAATACCTCGTGCTTGGTGATGACACAATCACCAGTGGACTCGATTTCAGCTATTGGCAATCCAAGGTTCAGTAATTGCTCGATGTCATATTTGAAGAACCCAGCAAAGTTAGCGCCGGTCACGTATGTGGAACATTCGATTAGATGACCAGCGACGAGACTGCCTGCTAGGGAGTCATAGTCATCTTCTGCCCAACCATGCCACCAGGCGGCTGCTCCAATGACAGGTGAAGCGTCGGCAACACGTCCACAAATGATAACGTCGGCGCCCTCATCGAGACCCCTCTTAATGGCTCGATATCCGAGGTAAGCATTAGCAGAGATGATGGGCATTGTTTCTTCGTTTTCCAAGAAAGCAAGTGTGTCCTTTTCGAGCTGGACATTCGAGTTTGAACCATCCAAGTGAGGCAATGACTTGGAGGAAATATTGGACAATATGCGAGCTGCGTCATGCTTCATGTCATCGCCGTCAACATAGGCAACTTTCAACCCCAGACCCTGGGCCTTGACCTATAAGTTTTACGTTAGTCCACCGCATCATTCAAAGACGGCAGCTGAAAAAATCACCATTTCCTGCGTTTTCTCAGCAAGACCTTTGGGGTTAAGACCTCCTCCATTGATAATGATCTTGACACCTTTCTCGTCCGCAATGCCCAAGGTCTGCTCTAAGCCGTCAAGAGCTGTAGCGACCCAGCCGGAGTGTTTGCCGGCTGCCATGGCCTCTGCATCGTTTGCAAGATTGACCTCTTCATGGCAAGAGGTGTCAGCCAAGCGCCAATATTTGCTATCTTGCAGCAACACTTACCTGCGAGGTAATCGCCTGTGATAACGTCGACTTGACCATATTTGGCTTGGTTGTACATATGCACTCCAGAATCAGCTTCGCCTTTATGTCAGCAATTGCGCATCACAATAGATATAGACATGACAACGTACAAGCAGCCCCCGAGCAGTTCGCAATGCGAATTGCACGTTTAGAACCGGGCATCTTGAGTGTTAGGTGAGTGGTTCACTATGATATGTCCAGATACTTGAGAATGTAGGACTTTTTGCACAGACAATATGTGAGCAACTGGTGTATTTGTCTCAATGGCACATGATCAACATCACATACTGTAAGTTATATCAGAGTTTCGACAAGTCCAGACCCACACTCCACGGAACAGGTTGCCAAGCTCAAGCTGAATCGGTACCACCGGCCTACATAATGCACGGGCCGACCTTCACATCTGTCTTCTCCCTATTCGTGACCTAGACTTGAATCGACGATACAGAAGCCAGTGCTGCGAACATCTCTCAGATACTCGGCAGTTGGCAAGAACCGATGCTAACGTCAGCTATGTGGAACATTTCCTGTGAACTGCATAACGAATTCCAGAAAGCAGGAACCACGAATCTGCACAAAAAGCATGCACCAAGACAATCTCGGCGACCTGGTAGTCCGCAATGCTGGCATATTGGAGGAGGTTCGGGTCCGAGAACCAGCCAGTGTCGTAAGGTACGATGGACGATGTCGTCCACCTGCATGAACCTTTCCGTGGAAGCTCCGTGGTGGATGTGTGGGGTAAGTAAACAGCACCAACGCATTGAATTCATGGGTGTGTAATTGCATGTACATACCTAGGTATATTACTGTAATAATGGCATTTTCGTTTACAAGTAATACCGAAATTTATGCGGAATCATCGTATGCCAGGTCCACACGGAGTAGCATCTAAAAGCAGTGAGCTAAGCAGGCGGGGCATCTGATTGAATTGATGAAATAGCTGTATTCTGTAAACAGCCAGTTCGAGCTTTGGAGAAAGATAAACTCGGTAATCTGCAACGGCTGAGAACTTGAACCTCACCGTGCTGTAATACTGCTTCAACTGCTCGCTCGCTCGTCTTGTCACGGACTCGAACATACGCGCTCGATCTGGGGTATCCTGTAAGCAAGGAGGGGAGGGACTTCATCGTCATCTCGTGCGTCGTAACTGTAGATCAATGAGAGGTTATGGACTCGGGTAGGCGCAAAATGAGGTGTTCTCACTTGTCCGGCCCGAAACTCAGCTAGTATATAGGGTTAGGGTTACAAGGGTCGATTTGCTGTATTTTTGTCGAAGTCCATCACAGCAAGAACACCATTGGGACCAGGACTTGAAGTTGACAGATTCACCATGGTCCTTGTAGGATATTCAGATTCGGAGGGTTCTGATACCGAATCGTCACCGAAACCAGTAGTCAAACCGACATCGAGACTAGCCCAAACGAATTTCGCAGTTGACAAAGCAAATCCAAAAAAGATACGCGTTAATTTGACCGAAACACTGCCAGCATCTACCGAACGTGAAGATGGAGAGCCGGCCGCAAAGAGACCGCGTGTTGGAGGGGGTGCATTCAGTGGCTTCAATGCAATGCTGCCAGCACCTAAGCGAGAGAACCTGAACACGAAACCCACGAATGGAGCCACCGCGCCGGCGAGGAAAGTGTTCGGTTTGAAGACAGGCGCAGAACCAGCATTCAGTCGAGAATCAGATTCTGAATTGCGTCAGCTATTTGCTGAGCAAGCTCAGGGAGTGGATGGTCAGGGAAACTCAGAAGCAATACCAGATATCATCTCCAAAGCGCAGTCCTCTACGCAACTTCTATCGAACACGACGGGTACTACAACATCCAGCAAAACATTCCTGTTCAAACCTCTATCAGTGTCTCGAAACCCCAAAAAGAAAAAGCCTACATCACAAGTACCTGCGCCCAGCGCGAAACCGTCGGAACAGCAATTCGCAACAACCACATCCACACCTACACGCGCGCCATCAACACCGCCAGAGCCACCCAAGAAAGTCAATCTCTTCTCTGCCGGTCCAATAGAACTCCCAGAAGAACACGACGAGCATCCACAAGAACCACCTGATGACCAAGACGACGAAATAGTGGAACTACTAGACGACGAGGAACCCTCAACGTATTACCCTCAAGAAGCAACATTCTCATCACCATCAAATGGTCCAGAATCACTCACATCAATCGCAAGCAGTCTAAACCTTTCCGCCGCCGAACGTCGCCAACTCCTCGGTCGACATGGTACTTCTTCATCAGCCGCTGCTTCGAAGATCATCAATTTCAACACCGACGTGGAATATGCAGCAAACCAGGCGCTGGGTGCTGCAGGTGATCAAGTACAACATAATCCGGTCAGGGCGATTGCGCCGGGCAGACACAGCCTCAAGCAGCTTATGGCAAGTGCGCAAGGACAGAAGGATGCGTTGGAGGAGAGTTTTGCAGCAGGGAGGAGGAATAAGAAGGAGGCGGGGAGTAAGTATGGCTGGTAAAGGAACGAACTTTCGCATATGTGTTGCTGCTTGACTGCATATGCCTCGCGACTTGGCAGTTGAGATCAGGAGCTCAGTTGGGAACAGCAATTATCGCTACGACGTGGACCACCGCGAAGAGTAAGTTAGTATTGAACCAAAGATGATCATGCTACAGCATATCAAGTCTGAAGAAATGACAGTAAGTGAATTCATCGATTCGTGAATTCGATTGCAGTATTGATTGTACCTTCACGACGATTTGGTGCTTTGCCAAACATCGAAGGACGTGCAGCTCACTTGGTAAAATTGCACAACGCTGGTATCATGAAGCGTACCGTATCTAGGTACCTTCCTCTCTCTCTCTCGCTCGAAAGCTTCTCTCTGCACACAGCACTGCAGCCAATGCTTGCCAGGATACTGTCGTACTATTACCTGACTAAGCACCCTCTGGCTCAGGCTCATCCTTTTTCTCACCCTTCTTCTGTGCCTCAGCCTCCTTCTCAGCCTTTGCCTTAGCCTTAGCCGCGGCGTTGGCTCGCCTCTCACCCAATGCCGCATAGGCGGCGATTATTCTCTCGAACTCTGGCGCCAATTCCTCGAACACTTCGTTGACCTCTTCCTGCACCGTCATATCATCGGGAGCTGGTTGCTCCGTCACTGGCTTGGCCAGGATAGCTTGAGCGAGCTCGCGACCGATCTTCTCTTGGTTTGCCTCTGCAACACACATGGTCAATACTTCAATAAACTTTTGCAGTGAAGATGGGTAGTGAAGGTGAAGATTGATGCGAAACTTACTGCTTGTGTCAGAGAAATCTGGGTTGAAACCCGCAAGATCGGCGAATGGATTCTTCTTGCTACTGCTGCTTGCTTGACCTCTGGTTGGTGGTGCAGTAGTTTCGAGAGCTTGCATTGCTTCTCCGAGGTTTGGAAAGGCTGATTGAGTGTTACCGAGGGAGGAAAAAGGCGCGCCAAGATTGCCGAGAGTTGGGAACATGGGACGTGGTGGCATGGGTCCAAACCATGGCAATGGTCCAATGGATGGCAACGTGGTAGTAGCTGGTGCAGTGGATGGTACAGTAGATGGTGCAACAGATGGTGTATCCTGCTGAGCAGGTTCATTTATGGTTGGAGCGCTGACACCTGCAGTGCTGACACTAGCGTTGGCTGCACCTTCACCGCTGTTGTCATTCTGCGCCTTTGCCTTGCTCTTGCTCTTCTTCGACTTCTTGTTCTTTGGAGGCATGTTGGGATCGTAAGTACAAGGTTCAGTGAGGTTTTTGACGCTTGCGCAAGTACCACAGGTAGGTCTGACACTGTCACAAGATCTGTGGAATTGAATACAACGTTCGCAACGAGTTTTTCGGGAATGGTTGTTGTCCATGATGGAAAGTGGGAGAGTTGAAACTACTTATACCCCCGTGAATTCGAGCTAAGACTCGTCGGGCTAGGGCGACGCCGAGACTTGCGAGTGTCGAAATCGGTTGTGGACGTCGCAAAAGCGATGGACAGGTATAGATCAATATATTGGGTGGACGAAGATGGGCACAGGATTTTCGCGAATAATATAGGTAGGTGTTCGCGACAAACGGACACCGGACACGTGATTCGCGACAAGGCTGACATATCGAAGTGAAGGTTAGTGACAGTACAGACAGCTGTTACTGCACATGTCTCTGCAGCCTTTTGGTCGGACTTTCTCTTATGCTGTTTGAGAATTGTTGTCAACATCATGGTTGTGACGATGGACATGGTATCAAGAAATTCCATCTCATTGGAAGCATGGTTTCGACAAAGGAATAGTTGTCTATTGGCACACAGGAATCCATGACCCTCCAAGTACGGACTAAGACTGCTACAAATGTCAAAACCCACACAACACAAGCATGGTTGGAAGAGGCTTTGAAAGCTCAGATCTGAACAAGATACCCAGCTATGTCACTTCAACAAAAGAGCAACTAGCCACAGCCTCAAGCTCATTTTTCGCCTTGTCCGGAATACTGCCTTGAGATTAAAATGCTCAAGGGTCAATCGCAAATGTCACAATCCTCATCAGGATACAGATTCATAGTCGGACAATTGGTGTTATCACCACAAGAGGATAATCACCAGATCACTTCCCTGAAGTGGTCACTATCAACTATGTCCAATGCTGTAAGTTTAAAGCTTCTGGCTGGATTCATGTGGTGTGGGGGTTTTAGTCTCCAATGCAAAGGTCTTATTGGATCTTGGGTTCATCATTTGGACAATGTTTTATCATGTGTCAATTTCAGACGAGTCATGATTGCCACTGAGATAGCAAATTAAGTTCACGGACCATCTAAAGCCAGCCTGAACCTAAGGTTACTACATATTGTCGACGAAGCAAATGCCTTTATCGTCACACATCTTGATTTTACTGTAAGTCGTGAGTTCTGCTTGTCAAGAAATCTATGCTTACTACCCAATGTTGCGACCAGCACTTGAGGAAATCTCCAATGTAAGCACTGGCTGTCGCACGTGCTGTACAGTGGTCGTAACCGGTCGCTCATCAAAATTTTCAGCCTGATGGAGAAATTTTTTCCTTTCTGAGACTACAAGGGCTTTTGATGCGCTAGATACTGTTTTCCGAGAGAACTTGGTACTCGGTACCTGACTTTGCGGCAGACTAACCGACGGCGAGCGAACACCAAGACCTAAAAAATGAATGTTTTTCAGCCTGAAGACAAAAGTGATGGGGCTGGTGGGGTGCCGGTCAGATTCGAAGACCAATCACAAATGAAGCGCAAAGGGTAGTGCCGACTTAGTTTCTCAACCTGTCAGGTACGGATGTTTCATTGGTCAACTCAATTCTCCCACGATGGGGTGGATATGCATGTCTCTACTAGTGCTTGCATGCACTGCCTACATCCAGAACCTGTAAATAGTGAAGGCTGTCCACATACCTAACCTTTGTCCAACCTTCACTTCGTTATCGTTGTCACGTTTTACGATATACTCGTTGCGCACGACGGAATCAAGGACTTTTGAGAAGTCATCACCTACTATTCCGCCAGTATCTACGTTCAACATTTCACCAGGTTCAAACATCGTCTCAAACAATACCAACATACGCCGGCGCAAACCCTTGATCAAGCAGCGTTCCACATAAAACACAACTACACCAACAAGTACAGCATCGCTCTCGGTGTAACCAACAACATACTATTACAGCATTATACTTCAAGCGCTCAACCGACCAGCGCCTCCACACAATCGCAACCACAGTCCTCCAGTATGGCCACCACATCAACACCATCAACACTCTCCACCATATTCACCACCATCCCTTCAAGTGCGGTGTCGCCACTTTCCACAGTAGCCATTACCAGCTCACAAAACTCAACATCAACCTCATCATCAACAAGCACACCCTCAACAACAACTTCATCACTCCCCACCATCAACAACAAATCATCTCTCTCAATAGCAGCAAAAGCAGGAATCATCCTAGCAGCGATACTCGTCCTGATAATCATCCTACTAGGCCTACTCTTTCTGCTCCGCAGACTCCGCCATCGGAAGCAGCAGCAACAGCAACTATCCGAAAAGCAGAATATCGAAAACGCAAACTTTGAGTCGAGCACGCAAGCACCAGCAGCAATTACACACGAGAAGCCATCCCAAGCAATTTTACAAGAGAGAGAAATGCCAGCCGACCCTATCACTCATATTTCTGAAGCGCCTTTTATAAACCAGAATAAGACTGAGATCCAGCAGACGCGAGACGATACCAATAACGCCACGTATGGATCTGAACCACTGCCTCAAGAGAGCTCAAGATGACATGCACTTTCTACTCTGGACTCTATACTTCACTATAATACCTAATCACTGGCCTGCAAGGACAATCTAAATTAATGAAAACGTATCCATGTCATAAACGATATCATCTCGTTGTACGAACAATAGAAAAGTACCTGACTATATTATATAAACTCCTAATGATAAACATAATAACTTTCTAACAACAGTACTAGTCCTACCTCTCTAACCACGCACCCTTCGCTATGCAATGGACATCCTCCCCTCTTCGTCCCCAATAACAGGATCGTTGAGATGCAACTGAAGCACAATATCAACGTGACGTACCTAGCAGGCCTCACGTTATTCGTACGACACAGCACATACCCAACCACTTCGAGCGAGTTGCATAAAGAGCGACTGCTACTTAAACGTAATGCTCAACAGCACTGGAGGTGCTGTTAAGTGCACTATTCAAGATGCATGAGATTCTCTATTTGGTGCATAGTAGGCACTCCGTGTTGTTGAGATGGTTTTCGTGGGCTGATGAGTTGGGCTGAAAAGGGGAGTGTCCATCTTATCGCTGTTGGCTAAACATGTTAAAATTATTTTGAAGGTGTTAGTTTTGAAGGTTTTGATTCTAACGCGGTTAATTCTAACGTGGGGATTAATTTTCAGAGGGTGTTAATTCTTCGAGAGGGTTATATCTCTCTGACGGGGTCGTATCTTCTGATGGGGGTCATTTCTTAACATAGTTACAGTAGACCTCAGTATTCGAGGACTATATGGAGTGCACAACGGATCTTTATGGCAGTTGGACTATGACCAGTCACAATTACAATGTAGTTATACACGAACCGCCAAAAGACTGAAGCACCATGGGCGAATTCTGAGTCTGCTTAGCTAAAATCCTAATCTATTGCGATACCTTCGTCTTGACTGAGAATACAAATAGCCTGAGTTCAGGATCAACCCGTATCGTGCTCATCAACTCGTGCTCAAACGGCAGCAGCTGCGAGTCCACCTCACACTGCACCCCAACTTTGCCACTAGCTTTCTTAAAAAGCTCAGCAAAACTTGTCTCGTTATTTAAATACATACCATTGGCGAGCGTCGTGACCGTCGTTCGCCCGACCTGGGACCCAAGCAGTAGACCTCCAGGCTTCAACAATCGTAACACGTTCTCACATGCTAAGACTTGGGTGTCGTGGTCAAAGAGGTGTAATGCGCACGTGGCGTGTACAACGTCGAATTTGTTTGTAAGATGGGCATGTGTTGAAGATAATTTCAGCATATCACCTGTTTCGAAATGGGCGTCGAAGGTACCTGTATTACGGTCGTTGAACAATTCGTAACCAAGGTCGATCATTTCTTGGTCAAGATCTAAGCCGCTAAGTTTGGTGGAGTCAATTCCGACATTGGCAGCTAGAAAACGAAGGTCCTGGCCGAAACCGCAGCCGATATCGATCAGGCGAGATTCAGGGCCCTGTAGCATCGTACGGACATGTTGTAGTGCGGGATGTTTCTGGATGAAGGGCTTGAGGAAGTAATTTTCGCCTACACAGGGGTAGGTATGGATGGCCCAAGCTTTATCACGCTGCAAGATGGTGAAGTGTGTCAGTTTTGGAAAGTGAGATAAGAAACCGTGATGAGTAGGGAAGCAGGTGTAAGTAGAGGAGAAAAGTTGAGCTGGACGAGGTGAAAGCAAGTATGAGGAGGAAAGAGCATACGACTGTTTGTATGTGCTGGCGGACTTTCGATGGCAAGATTCCATTTGCTTCGAGAAGAGCACGAAATTCAGGTGGTGGTTCAGGAACTGTTGGAATGAACCACGGGACTTGAGTCTCCTTTGCCGTAAACTTGCTGCTGAAAATGCTCGGGTCATGTTTGGCGCTGAGCTCGCTGTTGTCGGCCATGGTCGTGGCACTTGTTGAGAATGTCACAGCCCGCTCTGCGTGTACAAAGCCAAACTCAACATAACGACTTGATAGAGCCTATATACTAGTTGGAGACGACAACAATTCTGGTTATACTAGTGTTCGATCAGTAATCAAACTCAGGCCATGGGGTCATGTTGAAGCTTAGCATCACTCTTTTGACGTCCTGTCATAGGCTCGTTGGGCTCCAACCCATCTTGCAAGGCGCGGGGAAAGTACCTCTGGAGACCCTCATGCATACCTGGCCTGAGCCTAAGACCAGGCTTCAATTGGTTATGCGGATTGCCGCTCCACTTTCGCCACCACCTTATGCAGAGGTGAAAATACGGCTCAGGAGGCCTTAATTCATCAGGCCGGTACTAGTATGTAGCAAGCTCGTCGTATCATCGTGTAAAGGGCTTGAAGTTTATACGATGGTACTGTTATGTCTGTTTAGCTGCTTTCTTGCACGTGCTAAGCAGGGCTGATGATGAACAGTATGGACTATTGTGATTTTGTTCGAGGCGTTAGATGAGAGGGAGCAAACGAGCCGAGAAAGAAGAGCATGCGTACTGTATGCAGGGTACGCATAACAGTCAGGTGTGCTCGGGATGCGGGTAAAGTGCAAAGATGTGGGTGTGGTTGGTCGTAGCATAGCCTTGGCAAAATTGGTGAATGAGAGTGATTCAGAATAAGTGCATGCAGGACTACCATACATAGCAGCAGTCAGCAGTCCGGCTTACAGCAAAGGTTGGCCGAGCAGAGGTGAAATGGTCTTGTTCCTCAACTGGGAGCTGTGGTTTGGGTATGTATCCTTAGCTTTGCAAGATTTGCCTCACCATCAGCCGTTACGCCTCGTGCAACGAGAACCCCTAATGAAGATTGACTGGCCTGTCACGATGCCGCATGTCCCGGCGAAATATCCAAGTCGCCACTGTTCACTTCCAGTGGAAATAGCTTGTCCCACTCGCTCCAATCAATGTCGAGCATTGGTAAATCCTCCTCCTGCTTTGGCGGTGGTGGTGGTGGTGGCTGCACCATCTGCTCAGGACGCTGCCCCTGTTGCTGTTGTGGATTCCAACTAGCGAACGAGGGTATCCTTTCAAAAGCGGCCTGCTGCGGATTGATTACGGGTTGAGAACCCGGTAGGCCGCCCATTGGATCCGGAGACATGCCGCTCGAGAAGCTGTTGCGGCTATATGATGAGGATGTTGTATTCGGGGTTGCGTAATTTTCCGGGATGTATTGACCTGACAGTAGCCCCATCGCAGAGTTGCCATATAATGGTGGTGGAGACAGGGATGGTTCGGATGGCGAGAGTGGATTAGGATAGATTTGATACACA
>Ga0068629_1000397_pt1 | contig 12561 bp, 7 predicted proteins | sample InSIn3gowninarea_FD_77432 | JGI IMG/M metagenome (GOLD analysis project Ga0068629, IMG submission 77432) | Clean room microbial communities from NASA Spacecraft Assembly Facility at Jet Propulsion Laboratory, Pasadena, California, USA -... ...
AAGCATATTATCTTCCTTTTCGTGCCCATGCTTGCGGTGGCTGTCCGTGGTAGTGATGGCCTTGGGAACATCTTTTCTGTGATGGGTGGAATAGCGATTGCTGATGGAGCCATGACTGCAGTGTTGGATGGTTGTGGAAAGCTCCCGCAAAGAATCCTCTACGGTCAGTATGTCCTTGTATAAAAACCAAAGAAACGGCGGGAAAAAGCAAGACAAGAATAAGATAAAACGCAGTAATGTGCAGTGGATTTCAGGTTCATGAACACATTCGTAGGAGGCGTAGAGGCTGCTATAGCCGGCGGATTCACTTGAAAGCAGCAACCAAGATGATAGGTGCAAACACAACTCGGCAAAATTGAGTATGCAAGAAAGTGCATCTAAATGGAGGTTTGAATCAGGGTTTGCATCGACTGAAAGTATGCACAGTGGCACATGGAAGAATGAAGATAAGCATTGCAATATCGGTAATCAATAGGATCCAATAGAAATGTCACATTGTGCTGGAAGATACCCCCGAGTGGGCTCAAACCGCGGTGGGTAGCGAAGAGATGGATAAGACTGGATCGGATGGTTAGAGGTTGTGGAGGATTTGAGGCATGAAGCACATGTGAAGACTGAATGGTACTTCGTTACATTGGATCCAGGTGAAGTAGGTGGATCGTGTACCCGTATTGAATTGACGTGGAAAGCGAGAATTCCGCCCGGACCGTACAGTAGGAAGGCGGTCAAAATATAGGTATCATAGCAAGGGTGAAACATGATGGTGCGGTGAAGATAGAAAGGCTCCGTTAGAGGGTATCATCTGTGCACAATTTTCTGTTGAGGTCCAAATTCAGTTGTCCCGACCAATCACGTATCTCGATTACTATGACAAGTAAGTTTTGATTTTGTCGGATTGTTCTTGAATTGATCGTCAGGCACGGGATTGTGGGTGGAAAGATAGAATCCAAGTGTAGTACAACAGCAGTGGCCCAAATCCGATTCTGATGCCAGCCTGTATGTAGCTTTTGACTGAATATACTACAAGTCATACCGTAAGTAAACTTCTGTAATGATACTCAAGTACGGAGAACAACTTCTTCTATATCTGCAATATGTCGTTAATGGTCAAATTGTAGTACAGTAGTACGGCAGGGTATCACGACGAATGGTAGCCGGCTCCCCGTTCCTTGTTCCTGGCGACCCTCCAGCGTGGCTGAAGTAGTCCTTACTTTGCCAATCAGAAGAAACGACTACGGCGGATGAAGCCACACACACCTCGTATGTGGAGTAGTAATTCAAGCTCCATTCACTGGCATTTTTTGTATCGTCATCGCTGCCTCTCGGGGAAGGCTGTCAAAGGCGAATATTCAAAGAAGAGTCTATCATCCTTCTTCATTACAGCACATTGAATCATTCTTAATCGCGGACTGTCATTATCTCTGCCATCTGCAAGTCGGTCCTTGTTCTAAATGATCGTTAGCCTTCTGATATTGCTGTCGCGAGAATTCTGAAGCATCCTACAAGCCTGCTGTTTTGCTTGAAGACTTTATTGCGAATATTCAGGAAAGTTCATTCAGTAACATGCAGCCTTTGCCCCCTCCTCAAAATGCCCAACCACAATCGAATTCCCAGGCACGCGACACACTGAACTCGAATGGCCTTCCTCAATCATCGGTCACAAGACCAAGCCTTACTGTGACTGGCGATCAAGGTGACACAACAAAACCTCCCAAAAAGAGGAAGCATCGTGGTGGAAAGAAAAGAAGGAACCGACGCCAGTCTTTTGCTGCACCACCGTCCGAAGCGTCGGGTATCACAAGCAATATGGATGCTATGCGTGAAGCTGAGGACGATATGGCCGAAGAGCCTGATGACACTTCACCTGTTCGACCTGGAGATTCCTTCTATAAAAGGCGTAATCGAAGCCACGAGAGCTTGGACAGTGATGTTTTGCTTGATCATCGCTATCAGCAACCTATGAGGACAAGAAGAGAAAGCCGACTGAATCCAATCGCTGCACAAAAAGCTGGTATGGGGGCGGCAGGTCGACAGCGCAGTTCCGACTTAATACAACAGGCTCGCTACCATCCCTCACGTCGAACAAGTGAAAGAGAAAGATACCGCGATGATGAAGGTTCAGATCAGGAAGAGGCAAATGATCGCACTCCCCTCATGCCCATTCCGCCTAGACACCACAGCCCAGCTCATAGCGGTTACGGTCTCTTCCGTTCCAATACTCGGGGATCTAGCAAATCCTCCCATAACAGAAGGAAGAACAACAAAGGCGGTTCCCATTCATTACCAAAGTATTACGATGACCCTGGCTACAATATCAACAATCCTCCCTCGGTACCTGGTAGTCCCCATGTTAAAGCTTCCATAGACGACCCCATGATGCCAGAACCCGACTTCCTCGCCAGGTCACCCGATGGCTCCAGAAATAACAAGTCAAGGTCTCGGGACGCCCTGATCGATATCGATAGACAGGAAATACTCGAGGGTGAATCAAATTCTGCCCCTCCTAGCCCACGCTTGAATCCCGATGGCATTTCAAGGTCCAAGAGAAACATGACTTTTGGTGGTGGTGAAATGGATGTTTGTCTCCCACCTGAAGCCTTGTCTGAAATGGGAGAAGACGACTTTGATAGAATTACCACGCGGGATGACGACTTGTTTCAACGCCGACGCCGGAAGAAGAGAGAGTGGCCCCAGCTTTGGGTGCTTGATGAATGGTCTCGTGAAGAAAAAGAAGAGCGTGCTGCCGGCGAAAGACGAGCTCAGCGAGTTCATGAGCCAGTCTTGGTCGAAGGTAGACTTCGACCTTCTAAACCTAGTGCTTGGCATCGTGAGGAAGAGGCTGCACCTTTCAGATATACCTACTTCAACGAGGAATTCGAAGGCACGATACATGCTCAGACTATTTCCGAGCTAGTGCCACCAGGTGGCAGTTTCAGGGAACTCTTCATTCCTGATCCGCCGGAGTTAGAAGAATCTAGTGGTAGCGAGTCTGATAATGAGATACCAGCACAACCAAAAGGAGCACAATGGTCTGGTATGGTCAGCCCAAAGCAACCCACCGACGAGAATGACGGTATCAGCCGTCTTAACTCTATAGTGAATGAACCTCCCCGAAGTCGGTCACAAGAACCTGATCGTATCAGCTCTATTCGATCCGAGAAAAACGGAGATGAGTCTCGTGATTCCACTAAGCCGCGATCTACACATACATCAGGCGAACAAACACCACAGAGAGCAGAAAGCACTAAGAAGGAGAAGCCGAAAAAGTACGGACCACGACCAACATTCTGGCTCGATGTCATGTCTCCGACTGATCAGGAGATGCGTGTCCTTTCCAAGGCGTTCGGCATCCATGCCTTAACAGCGGAGGATATCATGATGCAAGAAGCCCGTGAGAAGGTTGAACTCTTCAAGAACTATTACTTCATCAACTATCGCACGTTCGAACAGGATACCAACAGTGAGGACTATCTTGAGCCAATCAACGTCTACGTTGTAGTGTTTCGCTACGGCATTCTAACCTTCCACTTCTCACAAATTCCTCATCCAGCTAACGTCCGCCGCCGTATCCGCCAACTCAAGGACTATCTAATCCTCTCTGCCGACTGGATCTCCTACGCCATTATCGACGACATCACTGATGTTTACGTCCCTATGATTCACAACATTGAAGTCGAAGTCGACGATATTGATGAAGCTATCCTGAACTACGAGCCCGGTGTCTTCGCTCTCAACCAAGAACAAACTGGTAAACAAGCTGGTAACGACGACAAATCCAGTGTTCACGAAGAAGAAAAAGAAAAGAAAAAGGATATTAGTGGTTACAACATGCTTCGACGTGTCGGAGAAGCTCGAAAGAAAGTCATGTCATTGTACCGCCTACTCGGCAACAAAGCAGATGTCATCAAAGGTTTCGCAAAACGTTGCAACGAGCAATGGGATGTAGCTCCCAAGACCGAAATCGGACTATACCTCGGTGATATCCAAGACCATATTCTAACCATGACATCCAACCTTAGCCATTACGAAACACTATTGAGCAGGGCGCACAGCAATTATCTAGCGCAAGTAAGTATTAGAATGAACGAACGATCCGAACAGACGAGCGATGTCTTGAATAAATTATCTGTCTTGGGTACGATTGTCTTGCCCATGAACATTATTTGTGGTATGTGGGGTATGAACGTCAAGGTGCCAGGTCAAGAGGTTGATAGCCTGTGGTGGTTCTATGGAAGTAAGTTACTCGACTCTGCTCCTTTTTCTCTCCAATCGCATCAGAAGCTAATGCATTCCTTTTCTAGTTGTTGCTGGCTTGACCTTCTTCGCCATCGCATGTTTCTGGGTATGCAAGCGGATGTACGGCATTGTGTAGAAAGTTTTGATCCATAAGTATGAACGGAGAATCGCGTGTAAGTGGTAGCATGAAGCGTCCGTTGCATTGGGATTGTTGGATCAGGTAGATGTACACAACCATCTGTGCAATAACATACATATATGCATACATACATAGAAAGCGTCGTTCTCATTTCGAGTTTCCAGCGAAAACACCCACGTTCATTGCGTTCGTCAGTTCCTGCCCTCCTACCCTACTGCAAGTACCTGAGTTTGCTTGAGTGGCGCGCAATGGTAATATACCTAGTATTCCTGAACAACTTCCGCGCAACATTCGCTTGCACCAAGCCAGTCCACCAAGCTCTCACATCTAATCCCCATACTACACTACCTACCTACGTACCTTCGATCTCAGAGGCCCTTACATGCATACATCATCCAATCCCAAGGCTACGTATTCGATACCTCCCCCACTGTACATACAGTAAGTAGCCATACATGAATCCCCCTTACATGCGCGCACAATCAACAAATGATATTCATTCGGCTGCTGGCAATCAACGTGGCTTGATACCGTATCAAGAACTGTGGTTTGTTCACGAGAGGGACGCGACAAGTGGAAGGCAAGGGAAGGGAAGGGTTGCGCGTGCTGTGTTGAGTTGAGTAGGTATCTAGTCAATATATTGAAGATGTGAGGGAGGGGGCTGGCTGGCTGGTTAGTGGTGGGAGATTTTAGTTGAGATCTATCTACTGGAGGTGGTTGATATAGGGCACTTAATGGTTAGTGTGCAGTGCAGTGCAGTGAGTGAGTGGTTTGTGTGTATAGGTACTGTGGGTGTAGGTGTAGGGATGCTACTGTAGGAGTTGTAGCATTTGGGAGAATAAATGTACTTATTGTAGTACAGGTACATAATGAGTGCCCCTTATCTACGTATCAATCTACCTACCGACCTGCTTCCGCAATACCAGCTACATCCCCTAAATCCAGCACGTTCCACGCCATCCCATCCAATTTCTCAGCTCCCGCCGCCCCAAGGATCGAGCTAACTTGCTTCACAAATTTCTCTTTGAGCTGCTTATTCGTCATCGGATCTGCCAGACTGCCTATGGCGTGTTTGACATGTTTCTCAATCTTTGATTCCGATTCATCGGTGTCTTGCATCGTCAAAGTAACGACAGCCTCATCGCTTTGTATGCCCTCATCAACAGTTGCGACGACTTTCCCTCGGATATCTAAGACGTCCGGATCGTTCACGACGTGCGTTTCGTATTCCGCTGGTGTTGCGGAGCCGAGAACTAACCCGATTGCGGCGCCGTGGTAGACGCTGAACTTGGCTTCAAGACCGTCTTTGGGGTTTTGTTGCCTGTGAGATCGAGGACAAGGGGGTGGACTTTTAGATGGATTGATTTGATTTTTGAGAGGGTGGTTTTGTTAGAGTGCAGGTTGTGTTCGTTGTGGAGTTGGATGCAGGCGTCTATTGTGGGGTGGATTACTATGCCGCAGGGGAAGGGCTTGAATGTGTTCTTTTCGATTTCCCATGTTTCTCGTTGTGAGTCACCGTCCTTTTGTGCTGAGTATGTCAGCAGTTGGTTTACTTGCTCGTCTAGCGAGTTTGAGCCGTTGCCTAGGACTTCTACCCAGCCTCGGCGTCCTTCTAAGGCATCTGATGCAGCGGTGAAACCGGCTTGTGCAAGTTGAGCGGCTAGCATTCCGTTTTGAGCTGCGCGACCAGCGTGGAATGCTTTGGTGTCTGTTCCGAATTGGATTCTGATTCCTACTGGTTGTGTGGCAGCTAGGCCTAGCGCATTGTTTGCTTTGTCTGGTGGCAGGTGTAGTAGATTGGCTAACGCTGCTGCAACAGCGATTGGAGATACTGTACCAGTAATGTGCCAGCCTTCGGAGTAGTGTTTAGGCGAGACTGCGTTGCCCACTCTCAGACTCACCTCAATTCCAGCTACCAGAGCGGTGATGAAGCTCTTTCCTGACACAGGCCTACCTTGACTGCTCTCACTCTCAGCGTAAGCCAGTAATGCTACCACGACAGCACCAGCAGGATGGATGACCGTGTGCAAATGTGTGTCATCGTAATCGTGGACGTGTGACGCGATTCCGTTAATCAAGGCTGTATTGGAGATATCTGCCAGAATTGCAGAGCCGGTCTTGTTGATTTGGCCGAATATGGAAGATTTTGCATGGCCGAATGTCGACTTTAAGCCGTGGATTGTACGTTGAACAGTAGGATGGTCGTATCCGCCCACTATACAGCCCAGGGAATTCTGAAAGGATCGCACAGCAGCGTCAACAACAGGACTCGGTAAGGACGAAAATTCCAGGCTGGAGGCCCAGGTTGCTAGCTTGTCAGTCGCCATTTTGAGGTTGTATCTACCAGAGAAACAAAGCTGTTAAGGTTATCACAATCGTGCTCCGAGGTGAACAGCTCAGGAGTGGCTTTCACGCCTTTTCGTAAGTTTGTAGTTGGAGACTTGGAGTCGTGAAGCTCAAAACTCTCCGCATGATGTTTAGCTGAAGTATGCAGAGGTATTGTGGAGGTGGAAGAAGCAGGTATTGTTCACTACTTTGGAAGTTGTTCTGTATGCAGCTATCTGCCTTACAACGGCGGATTAGTAGTCATCTTGTAGGAACCCGTCCCAAGCAGGGAACATCTCTGCGGCAAAACTCGACGTCGGCAAACACCATCGAACACTTCTGGTGTCGAGATAAATAGTGGTGTAGTAAAGTCTGCCAGTTCAGATGAAAGGATGTCAAATTATCATAGTTCATCCAAGAGCTAACACAAAGGGAAAGACCGATCGCTGTGTTGCCAAAGGCTCAATTGCCAAGTATCGGTAGCCAGTACAAGGCGAACCACCGAAGCGATAGGTATGTACAGTACTGTATGTATTGTTATGGATCGAAGAAGTACGGCCGGCTCTACAGTACTCTCCATTTCGTACGAATATGGCCGTGGCTTGCTCAGCCCACAAAGCAGATGTGCGGCTGATTTCCGAAACGTGGGGTGAGTAGTACATCACAGCGAATGACAGAAGAGAGCTATAGATGCCTCGGCTGTTTTCATACACCGACTGCGAAGACTCCCAGCACTGAGCTCATAGAAACCGGATAGAACTTCGGCGACATCTGGGGCGCATCCTTCTTGAGGTCTCCGAGTGAAAAGTGCTTCAGGCGTTGTGTTTTGTGCTAACTCTGCTAACGTTGGACAGTTTCGTAAGCCATGGCATTGGGTAAGTCTAGTGGGATACATTACTGTGAACTACATGCTAACAATTGACAAAGTCGCTTCTGCTGTCGCCGCCGGTGGCCTGGCTGCTGCTGCCTATCTCGACGGAAAGTACCAGATTAAAAAGGAGGTCAATCTGATTCGAAAGTTGAAGAAAGCCGAAAGGGAATATGTAAAAGCTGTCAAGGCCGACCGATTGTCACCATGGTACATCTTGGCCGATACATGCAAACGTCAACCAAACGTTCGAGCCATCTGGTCAAGAGCTGGCACATATACATTTCAAGAGTTTCACGATCAGACCGCCCAATATGCCCAATGGTTGATTGACCAGGGAATAAAACCAGGCGACCTGGTAGGCATGTATCTCCACAACAGTGCCGAGTTTCTGATGATCATGTTTGCGACGTTGTGCATGGGAGCAGCTCCTGCATTCATCAACTACAATCTCGAAGGCAAGGCATTGATGCATTGTCTGGCTGTGTGCGAGACAAGGCTTTTGATTGTTGACCCCGACAATGCATGCCAACGAAGAATAGAAGGGAGTCGACAACAAATCGAAGCATTAGGTGCTAGAATTGTGACCTTGGATACGGCTTTGAAAGCCGAAATCAAGTCACGACCTGTGGTTGTCCCAGAGGATAGGTGGCGTAGTGGCATGAAAGGTGACTTTCCCTACTGCTTGATCTACACCAGCGGGACGACTGGCCTGCCCAAAGGTTGTCCCTTCCTTGTTTCCAGAACCCATTTGTTGGGTAACCACCTTGAGCCAGCATTCGAGGCCAAGCCAGGTGTGGACTGCTGGTATAGTCCAATGCCTCTTTACCACGGTACGGGCGTCATCACTTCATCGTGCGCTTTGCTGGCTGGTGTCGGCATTGCAATCACTCCTCGATTTTCAGTCTCGAATTTCTGGCCTGACATTCACGACTCCGGCTCTACCATGTTCATTTATGTCGGAGAAACAGCTCGCTATCTGTTGAATGCTCCTCCCCACCCTCTTGAACGAAAACATAATCTGCGCATGGCTTACGGAAATGGACTGCGTCCGGACATTTGGAAAAAGTTTCAAGACCGGTTTAATATTCCAGAGGTTGGCGAATTCTTCAACTCTAGTGAAGGCGTGTTTAGTCTGGTTGTATGGGATAAGGGTCCATACCTCCAGGGCTGCGTTGGCCATCATGGGCTTGTCCTTCGTACCATGCTGCGCAATACTTACATTCCAGTCATGATCGATCATGAGACTGGCGATATCTGGCGAGATCCCAACACCGGATTTGCCAAGCGCATGCCCTACAGCGAAGGCGGTGAAATTATTGTAGCGGTGCCGAGCAAGCAAGCATTCGGAGGCTACTGGCGGAATCCTGACGCAACGAACAAACGCTTTGCAACTGATGTATTCAAAGCAGGTGACCTATATTATCGAAGTGGTGATGCTCTCCGAAGAAGCGACGACGGCCACTGGTACTTTATGGACCGACTTGGAGACACATTCCGATGGAAGTCGGAGAATGTGTCCACAGCCGAAGTGGCCGAAGCTCTCGGGCGCTACCCTGGCGTTGCCGAAGCCAATGTCTACGGTGTCCTTGTGCCATCTCACGAAGGACGTGCTGGTTGTGCGGCGATCAACTTGGAGCCAACAGCGGAGCTGAGCATCAATTACCAGGATTTGCTGAGATATTGCCAAGCACAGTTGCCCAAATATGCAGTACCGTTGTTCTTGAGAGTTGTGAAGAGCAGCAGTCATATACACAACCACAAGCAAAACAAGGTGCCGCTACGGAAAGAGGGGGTCAACCCGGATCTAGTGGGTACTGAAGACCCGGCCGGTGCGAATGATGTGTTTCTGTGGCTGAAGCCTGGCAACAACGAATCGTATGTACCGTTTGTAAGGGGTGACTGGGATGGTCTGGTCAAGGGTGAAGTAAGACTGTAGATAGTAGTTCCCGGTTCAAAGGTAGCAGCCGATACAAGTCCGATTGACCGCTCTTCTAGTCCTTGACTCGACATTGTCATTGGTGCCGTAGATTAATCTCGTGTTCGATCAACGAGGAAATGCAGTTCCTTGCTCACCTCTAGTGTTCCGCGCGGGGGGGACACCATTAGTGCTATGGGGCGTGCATGGTGGCACAAGAAATCTTGTTCCGACCGGCGTTGGAGAAATGCAATTCTGGCAGTGCACTGAGCGGTTCGTATAGTGGGCGATAGAATGCAAGATTTATAGCATGTCAGCCATGCAAGACGTTATGCAAGGACGGTAGAGCTCTCTGGAGCTTGCGAGAGTATTGTAACCACTAGATCTCGACGCAGAAACTGACCATGCAAGTCTGCAACGACGTTGGTGATCGGATGAACGAACCAATGACCAAAAAGATAACAAACCCTGCATATATCATTCCTTGGCCTCTTCGTGATCCAGATGTTGTTTTTCAATATCGTCAAACCATAATCAATTCCAGCTCGACAGGTTCAAGGCTACAACACAGTAACTGACAACATCACCACTATCAGACCAGGGTTATAGGCGTAGCTTTTGGCCCACGACTTTGGTTGCACTTGGCTGTGTCATGTTCGTTGAAGTACTAGTAATGCTGCCTTTGTCTTTCGTCACTCGATGACCTTTCCGATCTGTAGCCTCGAAGACAGTAGGTCGTCTTCCGTCCTAAACTCTGTCGCGGACTTGGAGCACTTGCAGGCGCCCTCCGCTCGGTAAAAGTCCGAGACAACAACCATTACCTGCTGACTGAAGTTTGAGTTCCGTATCGACCATCAAACCGGTCTACTGTCTGTATGGCTTGACTAGCTTTACCGGCTCCACGGTACAGAATACGATCGACTTCTGATTTGACACGACTTGAACACTTCCGCTTCTCGGATCCCAACCTCGCATCCGGCATGTTAGTTCTCTACCAGTAGGAAGACTGGTCATTCACCACCAATCCAGACATGCTCATCGAGTTAACCTGCGTCAATATCTACCCAAGCTCTCACCGCAATTTCTCATCTTGACTCACCCGTTGGCATGATTCATGCCGCCCAAGTGGCCGCCATAGGTTGAGCTTCGGCCTACTTAACCCGAATATACTTCGGTACACGTCATTCGGAAATTTATCTGTTCTACAATTAGTATTCATCTTCACCACTACAAGTCAGTTCATCCATCAAGACGGCTTGTTATTCATCTACACTTGTAATGTGCTATCCTGTACATTGTTGTTCGGGCTCGACTTGTCATGACTGCACCTTTGCCTCATGCATTGTTTAATGTAGTGTCAACCACCGAGGTGGTGCCAACACCTTCGGACCCAGCAGACATCATATACGAACGAGTTCAAGCTCTTCATAATTTCTGGAAAGGTTGGTCATACCTTGTTCTGACTTAGACATACTCAACTAAAATCTGCCAGTCCATAATGCTCAGAGCCGTACCTCTCGGGATGCTCCTAACATCAGGAGTTGTCACCTCTTTTGGCGCGTGTGGAGTGACACAAAACTCGCCCTGACGCTCAACCAGTCGACCTTGATCCGACTGTGGATGCAATGTCAGCAAGATCTTGACCTTTCTCCATTCGAACTCAGAATGATAAACTCTTCAACTTCCACCAACCAGGAGTCAGGAGAAGTATCATCAATGGAGTTTCGTCCTAAGAAACAATCCTCAGATGATCCTCATCAATCTCGAACTTCACCCTCAATTAGTCCCTCCCAAGACGGGCTTAACGAGGAAGGCTTGGAAGACTTAGAAATATCGAGTAGACGACGAAAAAGCAGCACAGACGATCAGAAGCGTCCAACCGCTTCTTCACGACCCAGTTTGAACCGGTCCACAAGCGGCAGTAGTAATGGCAATCGCAAACGCACGAGCTACCAGAGTGTAACCTCACGGGGCAGGTCCCGACCTTCCATGACCAGAAAACGAAGTAGTCAATCACAGCAAACCCCTGAGAGTTCTAAGAACAGACCGAGCATAAGAAGTCCTCAACCATCCAAAGTAGAATCGACAAGCACTAACGAGACGCGCAAATTGAACAAGACGCAATCAGCTGAAACGACTACCGGTTCCAACACAACCAAAGAATCCTCACGAAGAATATCATCCTTTGGACTTCCATCAGCATCATCCTGGCAATCCGACGAATCACACGCGGATTCTCCAGCTCTTCCCACAGGCACCACCTCGTCCTCCACTCCCTCCTCACTAGTTATAGATAAAAATTTCCGCAAGAAATTCGTCGAAACACAGAAAAAGTTCCAATCCTCCACCGATCCGACCAACAGCACATTCCGGAACATCGCCGTTAACATCACCGTCAATGCCTCAATGCAAAACACAACGCAATGTTATCAACGCAACCGAGCGCATTGTAAAGAAATCAAAGGATTGACTCCTCCACCCCTTCAAACGCTGCATTCCCACTCCCACCATCTTGAATATCGCCTTTCACAACCAATGGACTCGGTAAATTCACACCGCCAGCCCTCGTGACACCATCTTTCCATCCCATAGCTAGTAACTTTCCCGTCTCGTCCTCTTCACTTGGTCGAGTCGTCATGTCCTCTCTGGTTGATTCAGTTTGCTCCATTCTGAGGGACGGGGAGGTGAGTCTTGCCGCCGGTTCGTTGTTGACACTGTTGTCGGGACCGGCCCGTGGGGTGTTCTGAGACCGTTTGAGATGCGCTATGCCGAGGCTTAGTTGGCTTGTGACTCTGGGAAGGGCTATTGTTGTCGTTTCGGAATTATTGTCTGATTCATCATCTGAGATTGCGGCGACGCTGCCAGTACTGTCGTGGCGGAGGAGGGATTGTGGATGTCCTGATTGAGATTCTGATGGTGTTCGTTGATGTGAGGAACTGGACTGGTCCGGCTGCTTTCGGAACGGGTCGATCAAGTCTATTTCGTCTGCAAACCGGACTATGCTGCCTGTTCTGCGGAATGTGCTGTTGGTCGGATCGGTGGAGGATTGGAACTTTTTCTGTGTTTCGACGAATT
>Ga0068629_1000399_pt1 | contig 12560 bp, 11 predicted proteins | sample InSIn3gowninarea_FD_77432 | JGI IMG/M metagenome (GOLD analysis project Ga0068629, IMG submission 77432) | Clean room microbial communities from NASA Spacecraft Assembly Facility at Jet Propulsion Laboratory, Pasadena, California, USA -... ...
ACACACACACACACACACACACACAAATATATATATATATATATATATATATATATATATATATATATATATATATATATATATATATATATATATAAACATCACAAATAATACACAAAACACAATAAGCTTTCCACACTAGCATGGTATCTATGTGTCTAAACAAAGGTGGTAAACGGAGTGAAGAGGCATAAATTAAAAATAAAAGAATTATGACCCAATCACTCAAAAATGTCCAAGGAGTTCTAGTAAACTGAATTAACTTTATCAAACAAATATTTAGCCTCATCGTGATAGATAAAGTGAACTCATAATGGAAAAACAAGCACAATGTACACTAGCCTATAGAATATTGATGATTCTCAAATCAATAGCGTTAAACATAAATTAACTAGGACTCATTGTGCAAACCTGTTGATCTTCAACTTGTAACACCCTCAAAATTATATATATATGTGTATATATATTATTTTTTTCACTCTCATATTTTAAAGACATCCCACTTTTGAAGAATCAATGTGAAAAATTATCCTTGGAAATATTTTCTTTTATTTGCCTCTTAATGTTTTTAGGCTCTTGCCAACTGTGGCCTTTCACGCAAAGAAGATTTCTCCCTTCGTAGCCCTTTTTTTGTGCTCACTCATATTTTTAATAAAAGAACAAACTCACAGACAATAGTTCTTATATGAACAAATTCCCCAATCATATATATATATATATGTGTGTGTGTGTGTGTCTATATATGACAAAATTATTAGAAGAACAACTCACTTAGATAATGTAAAATATGAAGTTAAAATCCAAAAGAGCTCGTGCATAAGCAAGTCATTTTCGAATAACTGCATACAAGCATGATTAAGAACAATCTAAGCGATAAAATTTATAATCAAATATTTTAGACACATGAAAATATGGAATGGAGAGCATTCAAACACACTAATATACAACACAAAATGTGTAAACCTAAGCTACATATAAACAAAAATATTTTTTGGTTTTCAAACATTATTTCAAAAGACACCACATTAAAGAAAACACAAAAGACAAACAAAATCATTTTGTATTTTTTTCACAATAAGACCCAAAAGGAATAATCATAATACAAAAGACCCAAACATCATACAACTAGAAATCACATATAATATGAAGTAGAAACGTTAGTCTATGAAAACATGTAAACACAATCAGTCATTAGACTTAGCATGAGAAGTATTATGTATAAGCATCCGAGAATCAACCAGTCTAACATTTAATGTCTCCAAAATAGTTTTCCTAACCCAAATAGATGAATACATAACACCTTTGGTTTTGGGAACCATGGTGACACGAGATATATGCTTCTTAGGACCTCTTCTTAAATCACAACAAAATGCCCTAAGATGAACTTTTCTACCACAATACGAACATGTAAAAATGAGGAATGTTACCCATCGGTTGACCTTTTCTAATGTCATGGGCAATGGTTGATACTCTAAAAGAAATATAGGACTTTGATTTAGCAGGAGAAGAATTCAAATTATTAAATCCAATACCATCTCTACTTGAGTCTTTTTTCATAATTAAGAGGGACTTAGCCCACATGATTTATTAAAAAACTAGAATAGAATAGCCCCAACCTGGTGGCTTACAAAAATAAAAGGACCTATAAATATAAAAAAAAAGCTAAAAGGCTGCTTAAATCTAAGACAAGAAATAACCAAAGAATCTATTTTCATAAATCTTTTGAACTTTTTTATGAAACAATCAATAGAATTTGAAACCACATGACTGTTGTTATAGCACCTATAGTTGGCCAGAAAATCAGCACCTTTCTTTCTTCACGAAAAGTATGGATGAATTTAACCTCAAATCCTTTGATCTTAGCATGAATCAAATCTATGATATGCATTACACTCCATGGACACTTTAATCTTCCATTCAGAATTTGGATGACAATAATGGATTCTACTTTTACCTCCAAACCAAAAAGAAGAATCTCCTCACAAGTCACAATGCCTAGAGGAATAGCTTGGACTTCTTCTTGAATGTCAATACCCTTATCAAAATGGGAAACAAAGCCTCTTACAAATAAACCTTCTGAATTTCTTGTAACACCCCGCCTGCCCGGGGAGAGCGGAGCGCTACTCCGATAAAACTAAACTAAATCCACAATCAACAAGGTATAGAGCATCTGAAAGAAATTACAATAAAACAAGAGAAACCACTAATCTCAATTCTCCAATTAAATACAACAAATGTCTCTCAAAATAAATACAACTATCTAACTCGAAATAAAAATAAATCTCCAATGCTTTATACATAAAAAATAAATACAAATCTTCTCATTTTGTATTCTCGAATATTCTTCCTAAAATAATCCACGCTAAAATCATCCCAATTGGTCCATAGCGCTCAAAACCAGCGCTATCCTTCCACTAAGAGAAAATATGGGAAGTACACAATTGTAACACCCCACGATTTTGGAGACTGAGAAATTAAATTTTTGGGAAAATAAAATTTAATTAAATTGGAGAATTTTACTATTTGGATTTTGAAGTCCAAAAATAGAGAATGTCTTAAAGTATTCCGGATGATGATTTTGAGTGTACCATCGATCTCGAAAGGGTCGAGACAGTCAAAATGACTGTCATTGGATTTTATTTTGGCTCCGGAATATTTTTAAGTCTGTTTGACTCGAATTGGAGTAAACGAGTCATTTAAAGTGTGTATTAACATTTAAACTGGGGTTTATTATTTTAAGGGATTTATAGGCTCACGATTTCAGCCTTCTCATTTTAGAGAAAGAGAGAAAGCCCTAGAAAGAGAAAGAGAAGAAGAAAAGAAGGAAAGAAGAAGAAAGGAAGAGAGAAAGAGGAAGAAAGCTTGGAGATTTTCGTCCCAAACGCGATTCCGGGGATGATTCAACCTCTACAACTTTGAAGCAAGTGTTTAATTTTGCTAAATATTTCATTTGTGCAATTTATTTCATAGTTTGTGGATATTAGAAATGAATTTTTGGGTATTGTTGGCAAAACCTAGATTTTGGTTTAAATCTTGTGTTTGAGGTGTATATGATGCATTTAAGGTTTTAAAATAGGGGGGTTGGGTTAGTAGATGGGTTTTGATGTTATTAACATAATTGGGTTGAAGATTGGGGATTAAAAATGGGATTTGTGGAGTTTTTGGAAACTTGGAATCCATTAAAAATGGAGGTTGGCCGAGTTATCTGGTGTGTCCGGTCGACCGCGGTCTGGGGACCGGTCGACCGCGCCTATAGGAAAAAGTATACTGCTTTCTTCCGAAGGCAAATTTCTGTCACGCGGTCGACCAGGTGAATGGGACCGGTCGACCAGGTGTCTGGGACCTGTCGACCGGTCCCCTGTTTTCAGCCCAACTTTGGGATTTCCTTCTTACCTTTTTATCTTCGAGGTGCCTTCATAGGGGTTGTCCAAATGGACTTATTATGGAGTGTTATGTTATTATCCTAAAGGATTTCTTGTAGGTTATGGTGGCAAGAGTTATGTCGAATTATTTTAGAGAATTCTTGGGAGCTTTTAATAAGCTACTATCGAGGGGGTTCATTGTCGTGGTTTAGGGAAGATATAGAGGTATTGGGTTTGTTGTACCAAGATAGTGGTAACCTCATTTGGGTTGAGAGATCAATTTGAGGGTTAGAAGTGAGCCTAGAGATGATGTAATATTTAGATCTCTTGAGAGAGAGAGAGTTGTGAGGAAATAAGGGAGTTTGGTTATTAACTAGGTTAAGATGTGTTGCGAACCTAGTGGGGATAGTCATTATATATCCGTGTGATCTATATTGAGGATTCCAAGAAGTTATGGAATCATGTAATGAATTCAAGATTGAGCTTGAGGTTTGTAGACTATTAGTTATATGCATACCAATAGTCGAGGTTAGTAATAAAGATGATAATATATTTTTCGGATATAGATGATATGTGTAGTGACTGTTTTCTACACTAAGCTTTGGGTGATAACCTAAAAGTTGGAGATATATTAATGTTGGAAGATTATTCATATCAGAGGTGAAATGGATGAATGTGTTTCTAATGAAGGATAGTATTCTCATATCGAGAGAAATAAATGAGTTGTGGTGACAGCTTGTATATTGAGGATTATATATACTTAGAGCCGAGTGTATATATATCTTATACATATGTTGAGAACTAGTATGTATATAAGTTATCTGATTATGAGAATACATGTTTATATATATATATCTGTATGGATATGAATATATGGATATAGTTATGATATGAATATATGAACCTTATGTGATGGTTTATTGTTTAATCATATGATGGGATCATATGGATGTGTATATATTGTGCATGTGAACGATATATATACTTATGTAGTTAAGCATACCCCGCTCATGCTATCATTGGGAAGTTTCCGCGCAGAGGGTGAGCATCCTGGCTTAATGAGTAGGGTGTGGATATTTCCCAGGTCATAGTCGTCCCATGTGTTATTATGTGTTATATATTTTTGGGATGAGACGTGGTGGGTATGTTTCGTCTCATTGCCGGTTAGGAGCTATGACCGCTTCCCGGGACATCGAGTGCGTGAGTTTATCACGAGGTGGGTGCCGTTGATCCCCACCAGGTGGTCCCCTGTTGCTACGTGAGCCGGGCACTGGGAAGATGATAGCATGGTGCAGTTTATCGGCAATATATATATAGCCGGGTGTATTATGTGGATTTCCATTGTACATTATATATGACATGTACATTGGATTATGGAAATGATTGGTTGTATATATATGTATGTTGTGAGTATATATACACACCTATATGTTATGGAAATGATTGGTTGTATATATATGTATGTTGTGAGTATATATACACACCTATATGTTATGGAAATGGATGGTTGTATATATATGTATGTCGTGAGTATATATACACACCTATATATATATATTGGTTATAGTATACATATATATGTTGGTTATATCCTGTAGATAAAAAGGATATGGAGTTTCTTTTAGGTACATCTGAGATGATTATGGTGTACTAGATTCTTAGGGGTTGATGTATCGTATTTGAGGAACATATCAGTTATATCAACCCAAGGATATGGTTGAAGGTTACGAGGTGGTTTTAGATGGTAATTTAAATTGTAGGAGTAGTATTAGTGTAGTTAACATAATGGATCCCTAAAGTTAACGTGACCCTGTGTTAGGGTACGGGGGTTTCCTTGTTTGGATTTCGCTTTGCGAGATGCCCCACGCACGAAGCGCCGTACAGTGTTGAAAGTGGTGAGAAGTTTTGTCCTTATTCAATTGTATGCTTGTTATGTAAAGATGAAATCATGTGTTTCACCCTAATGAAAATGGGTAACTGGTTAAAGAATTTAAGGTTGATTAAATTATAAACTGGAATCAATTAAGACTCATATGGCATCCGTGTGTATAATAATTAAGTTTAATTAGAATGAGAAAGATTCTCAGGCTATGTTGGCGAAGGCAGGTCTTAGGGGTATAGGAAGTGCCTATAATAAGTTAGGTTGTCCTTACGGGTGGGGTAACTTAATTAAGATTTCAGGATGCGAATAGGTGCGCACTTTTAGAGGAGAGGTGAGACGGGGTTTCACGAGAGTGCGACTCCACTTTAATTATGAAATAGTGCATTTATATTTATTATGCACGGTTAACACACTTGCTAAATCTTTTTACACGTCGGGCTCTGACCCGTTTACTTTCTCTCCTGCTATATATATATATTATTACAGGTGTCCTACCGCAGGGATGCCGGATGCTCTTCTATCCAGAGTCTTGGGAGCCGTGGCAGTTGCGGGCTGTTGCAGGTTTTGAGTTGTAGTCGTTTCCCATCTCTTTGTACATCTAGACAGGATTCATTTGTATTATTCGGGTTTTTTACCCAAGGGATATTTGTATATGTTTACATTTCTCCTTTACGTTGTTGTATTGTCTGTGACCCGACAGCTTATTGGGGTATATTCATTTATATGTACTCGTTTCATGTTATACTAGCATTTCTTTTCTTCATCATAGTGATGCATTCTAGATTTGTTAGTAGCTGTTAGTGTTGGTTGTTTTCCTGCTGCATGTTTTATTTAAATATTTTTTAACATCCTGTTCTTTATAGTTTCGGGTAGTTAGCACTATACTTTATGGTTTTGTTGTTGGTGCTGAGACTGAGCCATCTGAGACTCCTGATTTAATTTAGTATAGGGCTGGCCACCCGTTATTATTTTGAGCGGGGTGTTACAACAATACGACGAGAAAGATGCTCAATAAATATATTAGCGGTGGAATAAACGTAACAACACGAGTACGAATATTCAAATCAAATGCAAATCTCATAAGCATTTATCAATAAATTTCTCAACAACACATCAATGGGTCACCAGGCCTTCACCCCATCCGCATATGCTTTATCAAGCCATAGCCCGGGAAGCAGGAATTTTGGCGGGTGCCCAACCTCCGTGTCATATTAAAATATCATGACAACGTGCTCAATAACAACATGAATAATACCACATGAATCAAAATAATTTCAACAGTTATTTTTCTAGATTTCAATGAATTTAACAATTCAAATATGGGTTCAATAATCACATGAATTCAAAGGGAATAACTCTCGCGAGATTAAGGAGAATATTGTGTTAAACCCCATACCTTAAACCACCAAAAAGGAAACAACATAATTCTGCCCAGAAGAGTCAAATTACACCATCAAAATCATCTCCCAAGAATCATCAAATCACCACCAAGAGTTAACACCAAAATAGCCTCAAGAACACCTCCAAAAATTAGGATTTAATGCATAATATAAAGGGTACTATTTGTGTATAAATAGAGAGGAAAAGCAAATATGTTTTCTGGATATTTTTGTGCCAAAAGTCTGTTTCAAAACGGTCACCCACTACCCCTTTAAATAAGGCAAAAAGATAAGAGCTTTAATCAAACAAAAACTCTTCCAAAAACTTGCAGCGCATGAAAACTGAGGGAGTCGATCGATCGACCCCCTAGAATCGATCGATTGATCACTCAGGAAAATCGATTCTGCCGACTTAAAAATATACTAAGGGATAAATCTTTAAAAATCCATTAAAAATCCATTTTAATTCCAAATCCCATTCCAATTAAAAATCTTGTTTTCAAAAATAAATCTCAACATTTTTTAGCAAGAAAAATAATTAAATCCCAAAATTTATTTTCCTCTATTTTTCTAAAATATTTATAAAAATACCCCAAAAATTACGCGGTTATTACACTTCCCCACTAACAATGAAATTTCGCCCTCGAAATTCGTCGAAAGCCTAACTCTCAAAAATCAGGCCACTACTCCAAAAATAATCTCGTCACCAAAAATTCCAATGCCTCACATCTAATCTCGATGCCTAACACGAAATGATCATCTAAATTTCTATCTCCAAATATGCGCTACAAAAATGCAACAGACCCAAAACCCAAGACCCGAGGGTGGTCATATACCTAAGCTCTGATACCATTTCTAATAACCCGCCCTCCAGGGGAGAGCGAAGTGGAGCGCTGCTCCGATAAAACTAAACTAAATCCATAATCAATAAGGTATAGAGCATCTAAAAGAAACCGCAATAAAAATAGAGAAACCACTAATCTCAATTCTCCAATTAAATACAACAAATGTCTCTCGAAATAAATACAACTATCTAACTCGAAATAAAAATAAATCTCCAAAGATCTATGCATAAAAAATAAATAAAAATCTTCTCATTTAGTATTCTCGAATATTCTCACCAAAATAATCCACGCTAAAATCATCCCAATTGGTCCATAGCGCTCAAAACCAGCGTTATCATACCACTAAGAGAAAATATGGGGAAGTACACAATACGACAGGAAAGATGCTCAACAAATATATTAGCGGTGAAATAAAAGTAACAACACGAGTGCGAATATTCAAATCAAATGCAAATCTCATAAGAACTTATCAATAAATTTCTCAACAACACATCAATGGGTCACCAGGCCTCACCCCATCCGCATATGCTTTATCAAACCATAGCCCGGGAAGTAGGAATTTTGGCGGGTGCCAACCTCCGTGCCATATTAAAATCTCATGACAACGTGCTCAATAACAACATGAATAATACCACATGAATCAAAATAATTTCAACAATTATTTTTCCAGATTTCAATGAATTTAACAATTCAAATATGAGTTCAATAATCACCTGAATTCAAAGGGAATAACTCTCGCGAGATTAAGGAGCATATTGTGTAAAACTCAATACCTTAAACCACCAAAAAGGTAACAACATAATTCTGCCCAGAAAAGTCAGATTACACCATCAAAATCATCTCCCAAGAATCATCAAATCACCACCAAGAGTTAACACCAAAACATCCCCAAGAACACCTCCAAAAACTAGGGTTTAATGCATAATATAAAGGAAAATCAAATATGTTTTCTGGATATTTTTGTGCCAAAAGTCTGTTCCAAAATGGTCACCCACAACCCCTTTAAATAAGGCAGAAAGATAACAGTTTGAATCAAACAAAAACTCTTCCAAAAACTTGCAGCGCATGAAAACTGAGGGAGTCGATCGATCGACCTCCTGGATTCGATCGATCGATCACTCAGGAAAATCGATTCTGCCGACTTAAAAATATACCAAGGGATAAATATTTAAAAATCCATTTTAATTCCAAATCTCATTCCGATTAAAAATCTTGTTTTCAAAAATAAATCTCAACATTTTTAGCAAGAAAAATAATTAAATCTCAAAATTTATTCTCCTCTATTTTCCCAAAATATTTATAAAAATACCCCAAAAATTATGTGGGTTGTTACATTTCTAAGAACACCCCCTCCCCCATAAGCCCTAGATTACCTTTGCAACAACCATGATCATTGATCTTCAAATTTAGACCTTTAGAAGGAAACAATTTAACTAATTTAACTTTTCGAGTCTTCTGCCTAGATTTCATACCAATGGAACATGTATAAAGGTCTCTTCCTATGTGGAGTGACATAAGAGAGTGAATACCATGACTCACTTTTAGGGGATCCATTTTCTCACCTATAAATTTCCATTATTTCTCATCTTACAAATATCTTTTAATCTCAAAGTCCTAGATTCAAGTAAAAATTTAGACTCTTTAAACGTTAGGGACTTCTTCTTCATATTTTCAATAAATCCTAGATGTTTATCTCACTCCCCGTCAATGTAAGCAAACTTATCCCATAGATTCTCCACATGTGCCTTCAAAAACTTAATTAATTTATGTTATCTTCTATGGCATGATCATTCACCCTAGTCTCAAAACTCTTAGAGTCCACTAATTCTTTCTCTAAAACACGAACTCTATCATCTCTCTCTTTCTTAGACAGTTTTAAATTATGAAAATAGTGTATCATGTCCTTAACCTTCTTACGAATGATATCTGTTTGTGTTTGAAAAGTTCGCAAAAATTTAATTTCATCTTTCAAGCAATTTTTTTTAAAGAAATTTAACTCTTTTTGAAAACCTCAAGTCAAAACAAATTAATTTTTTAGCACGACAATTAAGCTACCAAACAAACTCTAGAGAGAGATGTAACTTGTCATCATTAAACACGTCAAAAAACTTATCAATATGAAGACCCATAGAGAGAAACAAACAAACTCTAGGGAGAGAGGTAAACTACCAAATAACCCTAAAATAGCACGAAATAGGGGTCAACAAAATAAACTAGTGTCCCTACCTGATACCACTTGAAAGTCCTATCCTACATGGTTTTAATATAAATCAAAGGGTGCAAAACAAGCGAACCAACTATTTTTAAAATTTCTCAAATTTAATTCAATTAAACAAGTTAACCCAAATCAAACTTAGAAAATATTTAAAAAAATGTTATGTTAAAATAGATTAACAAATTTTATCTTTATCATAAAGTGTGCATCTTAGTGATAGCGTAATAAAATAAATCAAACCACACAACATGCCAATCTATGGGGAAAATCCACAATGGAAAAAATCTCGGACAGCCCAGCCATGCAAATTCACTATATATAAAATTACAAAGGAAACGATAGTAGACCTAAAACATAAACTTGACGCCCTTGCAAGCCTTGACGCTCTTCGTTCCTCAACTTCTGCATAGTGACATGTCGGAGTTCACCCCTGCACCTACCATGATGTGGGAGTTCACACACGCCTCGGTATTCACTAATAGGACTCAACAACCATCTATGAATTGAAACACAAAATTCACTGATTCTTCACCACAACACCACAACACAGAGTCCACCATGCGTAACCAACAAATAAGGAGTCCACCGTATAAAATGATTCTCAACAAGATTAAGATAATAGACCTTTGTGCCCACAAACAAGATCTCAAATCATATATATGATGAAATTTTGATCTTTAAATAGTTAGGTGTAAACTAGAGTTTTAGTTTGAAAATGTGATCATGGAAGATCAAAACCTTTGGAGAGCTTTTTAGAAGAGTTTTATGACTCTACGGATATGAAAAAGTCTCTCACAAAACTGCTACTCTGATGTCCTAATTATAGGAGGTTTTCCAAAAAGGAGATAAGGATAAAAAAATAATTTTGCATTGAAAAACACATCATCTCATTCGAACGAAATTGGACCTCATTCGAACGAGGCTTCACTTATAGTTTGAACACCTTTCCAACGAAACTTCCAACGATAAACCAAAGCAAGCTAAAAATTTCATCATTTGAACTTCGTTGGATGTGGTTCTAATGAGCTGTGTAAACTCGTTCGAAGGACACACCAGATATCGTGTGAATGACTTCAAAAAATTCTAAAAAATATATTAATATATATTCAAAATAATTTTTTAAAACAACATCCAAGAAAAATATCCAAGGATCAAAATATTAATGCATTTAAGAGATCCTCATAATGTGAAGACGAAAGTAGGGAATGAAACACAACACAATGATGTGAAAATGATATCTTGATTGTTACGGATTCAATCAAACCATCATATATATGATTGAAAGGACAAACATATAAAAATCCTAACCTATGACTCAAAAGTTTTGTCCAAACATGAAAAAAGCAAATACATACAGATTGATTACATCCAAAATTTATCCTTACAAAACTCCCACTTTGTCTATTCTGAGACAAAACACAAAATAAAAACCTATGGACTGTCAAGTTCATATGAAAAATTCAATCCCGTACTTCAAAATAAAAAATTACAAACACTTGATATACTCAAATTGAGTAGCTTTGCTCTTTTGTATACTTTGTTGCATCGTTGCAAACATGCACACTTAGACACGCCTTCAAATGCAAAAAGGATATATATAACAGTAAAATATGCATAAGAATAAACCCTCCCCCTTTATCTAACTTGAAATTCCTATCACATAGGTTTCTAATATGGCAAAGCTGCAAAAGAAACAAACTAACTATTTTTAAATTTTCTTGAATTTAGTTCAATTAAACAACTTTAACCCAGATCAAACTTAGCACCAATAAACAAATGGTTATGTTAAAAGATTAACCAATTCTATCTTATCCTAAAACATGCATCTAAGTGATAGCAAGATAAAATAAAATCAACCAAACAACACGTCGATGTATGAAGAAAATCAACAATAGAAAAAACCTCGAACGGTCGAGCCACAGAAATTCACTATGTGTTGATTTATAAAGGACATGGCAGTAGACTTACAACACAGAGTTGATACCCTTGCAAGCTTTGACTCAATTCATTCCTCAACCTCCGTAGTGTGACATGTAGGATTTCACCCAAGCAAATGTCACAATATGTGAGTCCGCACATGCCTCGATATCCACTGATAAGGCTCAATAACCGTCTACAGATTGAAACACAGACTCCATCGCTTCTTCATTACAACACCATAACACAGAGTCCACAATGCGTAAATAATATATATGGAGTCCACCGTATGAAACAATTCTCAACAAGATGAATAGAATAAACATTGGTGCCCATAAACAAGATTTCAAAGCACATATATGATGAAACTTGAATTTCTAAAGAGTGAGGTTTAAACTAGGGTTTTAGTTGAAAAGCATGATTATGAAAGATCAAAACCTTTAGAGAGATTTTTGGAAAATTTTTATGACTCTAAGGATATGAGAAGGTCTCTCAGAAAATTGTTGCTCTGAAGTCATATTTATAGGAGGTATTGCAAAAACGAGATAAGGACAAAAAATGAATTTTACATTGAAGGACATGCCGACTCGTTCGAATGAAATAATTATTATTTGAATGAGGCTACATTTCTCGTTTGAACACCTTTCCAATAAAACTTTTGACAAAAAACCAGATCAAGCCAAAAAATGCCTCTTTCAAACTTTGTTGGATCAGGTTCTAACGAGCTATGCAAACTCGTTCAAACAACATAATAGATGTTGTTAGAAAAACTTCAAAAAATTTCTACAAAACATTTTTAAATTCGTTCAAGCTATTTTGCAAATGACACCAAAGAAAATATCCAAGGATTAAAATATTAATGCATTCATATCTTAGAGATCCTCGGAACATGAAGACAAAAAAAGGCACGAAACTCGAGACGATGATGTGAACATGAAATCTCTGCCGCTATATCTTTAA